>Ga0172377_10000484_pt1 | contig 37402 bp, 41 predicted proteins | sample Pumphouse3metaG_FD_119749 | JGI IMG/M metagenome (GOLD analysis project Ga0172377, IMG submission 119749) | Leachate microbial communities from a municipal landfill in Southern Ontario, Canada - Pumphouse #3 metaG | ecosystem: Engineered > Solid waste > Landfill > Unclassified | place: Canada... | reverse complement strand
GGCGCTAACCTGAGCGGGGCTAACCTGAGCGGCGCTAACCTGTCCAAGGCTTACCTGAGCGGTGCTAACCTGAGCGGGGCTAACCTGTCCGGTGCTGACCTGTCCAAGGCTAACCTGAGCGGCGCTAACCTGAGCGGCGCTAACCTGAGCGGGGCTAACCTGTCCAAGGCTAACCTGAGCGGCGCTAACCTGAGCGGGGCTGACCTGTACGAGGCTAACCTGTCCGGCGCTAACCTGTCCGGCGCTAACCTGTCCGGCGCTAACCTGTCCGGCGCTAACCTGAGCGGGGCTGACTTGACAGGCGCTAACCTGAGCGGGGCTAACCTGAGCGGCGCTAACCTGTCCAAGGCTTACCTGAGCGGTGCTAACCTGAGCGGGGCTAACCTGTCCGGTGCTGACCTGTACGAGGCTAACCTGAGCGGCGCTAACCTGTCCAAGGCTTACCTGAGCGGTGCTGACCTGATCGACGCTGACCTGTACGAGGCTAACCTGTCCGGTGCTGACCTGTCCAAGGCTGACCTGTACGGTGCTGACCTGTACGAGGCTAACCTGAGCGGGGCTAACCTTCCCGAATACAACTTCTTGCCGGAAGGTGAGATCACGGTTTACAAGAAGCTGCGAGATGATCTTATCGCAGAACTTGTCATCGGCGCAGAGGTCCGAAGGACATGCTCTCTTGTCGGCAGGAAATGCCGGGCTGAATCTGCTTTCGTCAAATCTATTATTGATGAGACGGGAGCCCATTATCCTCATGGCTGCTCCATCCACAACAGAACGCTTTACGAGGCAGGAGCTACCGTCGTTCCGGATTTCTATGATGACGACATTCGAGTCGAATGCACCAATGGCATCCACTTCTTCGTAACCCGAGAAGAGGCTGAGGAATATTGATTAAACCCAATGTTTAGTGTTAGCATATCGGTTCGAAAAGAGAACCTCCGGAAATCTCTTTCCGGAGGTTGAGTTTTATCAAGGAAGATGCCACGTTGGTGGCGACGACAAGTATGGAAGATTTAAGGATGAATAGCAAGCCTCTTGCCATAGAATTTTGCAATGCCACTGGGCTAGACGTCCTCCCCCTCAAAAAGAACGAGAAGGTGGCTCTCGGGAAATGGACATTACCTTCTGATACATCGTACACGGATAAGGATGGACGCATTCGCTATGGCATAAGGACAGACTCCCCGAAAGCCTCTCTTACGCAATATGGTGTCTACCTTGGGTCTGAATACCTGGTAATTGACCTTGACATCAAGCACGGCAAACAAGGTATCGACAACTGGGACATCATCAAGGCAACCCTTCCAGAATCTATCACCTTCCCTCCCACTCTGACGGTAAAAACGTGCTCGGGGGGCCGTCATATTTACTACAAAACGCCAATCCCTCTGCGGGGTTGTGTTGACGGGTTTCAAGACATTCTTCGGGACTGGAACGATAACACCTTGGGTGTGGACATCAAGACCGGCCGAGCCTATGTCGTCGGTCCTGGGTCTTGTGTAGATGGGGCTTACTACGAGATTATCGACGATAAGCCTATCGCCGATCTCCCCCTTGAAACAGCAAATTGGTTTCTCCGTGAACTTGGTTCCGTAAACACGGTCGCCGCATGCCCGGAAGAACTATTAGATCAGTTCGGGAAACTCTCGGAAGCCTTGGACCATTGCCCGAACGAATCCCTAAACTATGATGCTTGGATCACAAAGGGCCTGGCGCTTTACGCGGCAACAGCCGGTAGCGACGAGGGGCTTGACCTATGGTCGGAATGGTCTTCTCGGTGCCCAGGGGGCGCCTCCTTCGACGATTGCGCTTCCAAATGGGACACATTTAACCCTACAACGGTCGGTGCCCGTGACATTTACGATGAAGCCAAGCGAAACGGCTTTGAATTCTCAGAGCGAACGGAAGCTATCTTCGCTGATACAGATTTCGAACAGGAACTAGCCGAGTTAGACGCCTCCCTCAATACTTCATTAAAGGAAAAAACCCGCCCCCGTTCAAAGCTCCAGCTAATCGACCCTTTTAATGATATCATCGAGACATCGGTACAGATGATCGATGATATTCTGCCTGCGTTTGATCCGCATGGGGGCACTGTAGGGCTTCTTATCGGCGCTTCACGAGCCGGTAAGTCAACCCTGATTTCGCATTTGGCCGTTTCCCTTGCTACTGGACGACCTTTTCTGAATAAAGAGGTCAACGGAAGATTCGGAACACTTATCCTGGCGGCGGAAGATAACCGAGGCCACTCCCGTCGTGTAGTCGCTACGCAAAAGATGCATTTTGACGGCGATCGGAATCACCCTTGGCCTATCCTGCAATACCCTATGGCGGGTGAACGAAAGCAGGTAAAAGAATTCCTCTCTTGGGCTATGCAGATTGTCACAGAAGCAAAAGAGATTTTGTCGGATATGGGGTTCCCCCTCGGTTTGATCGTGCTCGACACGTTCAGCGCGGGGATGCTTATTCAAGACGAAAATGATAATAAGGAAATGTCAGATATTTCAGCATGCTGGCGCGCTCTATCTTTGCAAGCCGGGTGCGTCGTAATGCCGGTTCACCACACAGGGAAGGCGCAAGGGGCAGGGTCTCGCGGTGCCAGTTCCCTCCCATCTAATGCCGACTTCCACTGGACAGCGGACGCGGATATTAACGAGCGTGATGGTACCGTATCCAACCGCCTGCTTTCATTGACAAAGACCAGAGACGGGGAAACAGGCCCTATCGCACCTTACGATATTGGAGCATGTCTTGTAGGTCATAATGTTGTAACAGGGAAGCCGATCACGGCCGGGTATATCATCGAGACCACCTTTGAAGGTCGCCGTGAGCAAAAGGCTTCCAAGAAAGAGCCGCTAAAGGGCACAAAACAGCTTATCGCCATTATCAACGATATGGTTTCGGAAGGAGAACCTTTGAAACCTGATGCTATCCTTGACACCTTTATGGAAGACGCACCGCCAGATAGGAACGGGCAGAAAAACTATAAGAAATTGTATGGGCGCGCCTTCGCCGAGCTAATGGAACGCGGGCAAATCAGGCTGTGGGATAGCGCCAGGGAAATCACCGCTATCGTGGAAAAAGGGCCCGATCCGAAATCTGGGGTATATGCCTTTTTCGGTGTTTCAGGGGCAATTCATAAAATCGAATTAACAGATAAATGGTGAAGGGTTAAGTGGTGCCGCCAAAACCGGTCGACGGCACCACAGCACCTTAATCAGGGATAAGGGGAGATTTTGCCCGATTTTAATGGCCGGATAATTAGGATTTTAATTTTTAATTATTTTCTATAATTTATTTTTGTTATTTTATTTCAATTTTGTATTTTTTATTAATTTAAATGGAATTTATGGCCTATTTTAGGTAAGAATGGCTTACCTATGGTGCCGTCACCCGGTTTTAGGACGGCACCAAGGGAGGTTCGAAGAGCATTGGGGGTATAGGCAAAAGCTCAAGTTACTGTAGGTTTTAGGAGGTGGTGCCGTCGTGGTGCCGTTTGAAGGGTAGAAAGAGGAGATAGCTAAGTGATTGATTTTGCAAAGGAATTTAAAGTGGTGCCGTGTGGTGCCGTCGTGGTGCCGTCCGGAAAACGGCACCACTTTATAATTTGGGAAGGGGAGTGGTGCCGGGTGCCGTCGGTGCCGTAACCCTATGGTTACGGCACCACGGCACCAAGCACTACCCGGCACTTTAAAAAAGGAACACTATGAGAATGAGACTGCTAGAATTTGAAGGAATTCCGACCTTTCACTTCATTCCGGATAAGGATCAAGTGATCAGGATAAAATGGTATCCACATAAACCCCCCTGCTATTACCTCTTCCTTGGCCATTCCGTCGCGGGACAGAAGACCCACCTATTTTTCGTCCGCATCAAGGCCGGAACCGTATTCCCGATGATCTACGAATCCGTGCTTGCTAAGCAATCGTTTCACAGATTCGACGCCACCAGGGTTCTCCCTGTCCCTGTCGAAGTTATCGACTTCGTCCGGGATTACCTGTCACAGCTCCCGACGCATAATGGCTTCACGCTTCCACCAGGAGGGCGCGCTATTGGGGGAAGCTACCCTGCAATCAGGAAAAAACCCCCAACCGTCCTTAGAGATGAAAAACGGTTTTCTTTTCTTGGGGAATGGATGTTTGCGCATAAAGGGGAGACCATATCCCAGAAGGCATTAGGCCGCGCCTGGACGGCACTTCTAGCCTCCAAGGGTGACAGGCCGGGGGAAGGCTCTACCATGCGTTGGGCGCGCCGCATACGCGAACGGCCCCAAAAGTGGGGCCGTTACAACGTGTTTCTTGAAGGCGAAAAGGGCGCCTATATAATAAGGTGTAGTGAGGTTTTATAGACACTACACGTAATTTTCCAAGATATTCAGCATATCCCAAAGAGACGCAATCACTTCGTCCTTTAATTCGGTATCTCTGTGGGCGACATAGACAGATTTCAGGTAAGAGATAGCTTGTTCGACGGCGTCGAACATTTCACAGATCTCTTTTTTAGTGGGAGCGCTTGAGACATAAAACGGCATTATCTTCCTCCTATATAATAAGGTGCAGTGAAGTCAGTCAGCACCGTTGATCAGAATACGAAGCTGGTTCCCCACTTCGCAGCGAATGACAGCGTAAGCGAGTCTCTCACAAACGTTAGCAAAAGACTCACACCCATCGAAAGGGTTCTCGTATATATCTTCAAGCCAGTACTCCCCTGCGGTCGTAACACAGTTGAAGCAGACAGCCATTGCCTTCGACGTGTAAATGACATGCTCACTTGCGTCGACATAATCGCTGATCATTTCGAACGCTTCGTCATAGTCCGGATCACCGTCCGAACTGTGCATGACATCATCAAGGATGTCATGCGCGAGCGAACGAGCGTACTCTTTCAATTCGTTGTCATTCTGAATCGTATTCATTTCGTATGACCTTTCTTTTAACACGGTTCAAGCATGCCACCCAATAAGGGTGGCACAATTCAACCGTGCAGCCAGCGCAGGAATGCGTCAAGGATAACCTTGCAGGCATAAATCTGGCAGCCGAGCAGGATCATTTCAAGCATGATTCATCCCTTCACAATCATGTCAATTTCATTTTTCAGGTAGCGCACGATGCCAAGTCGCGTACGAAGCCAGCGATGCATGTCCTTGATCGTGGTCCGCAGGATCGTGTGACCCAAATCGCCATGGGTGACGATCATGGTCGTCTTGTCGTCCCGTACTCGCGTTTCGACGTGGTACGGGACGCCGCGATAGCTGAATTGCATTGTAGCCTCCCAGTGTGATAACTCATTGCGCGTCACGGTGATTAGCCGTGACGCGGTATCAGTTATCATAAAGTTTCATTTATCCTTACGCCATTCAACACCGAAGCCTCTGGGGTCCGACATATATAAGTGTGCAGTTGTACGATGTCGAGGCATCATATCATCGTAAAACATAACGCGAATAGAGGTAAGAATGTCCACTCCACCAAACCGAAGCCACGCTTCCCCTGCATTGATTAATGCGCGGCGAAATGCTTCGTTTCTGGTTCGCCCCTTTCCGATGCGCGGCGTCCCCTCACGTTGATTGTATAGCGTGACAAGGTAAGTCATTGTAGCCTCCTGTGTTCGTGGCCCCATCATAGCGCACCAGGTCATGCGGTCAACAAGAAAGATGGTAAATGAAAAGTTAATATGTTGGTAAGGGATCAAGGGCATGCGTGTGCAGTGTATAGAGTGTGACCCTTGGGGAAGTGTTGCGGGGATGTAGCGGAGCAAGAGGATGTGAGAGGGTGGCAGGGTTGGAGGGGATATGGGGATAACGGGAGAGGGATTTCCGGGGGGCGACGGTCGGCCGACAGGCCGGGCGGCGGTACCGGGGGCCCCCTAGCTGCAAAATTCATGGTTCCATATCATCTCAGTCCGGTCCTGAAGAGGACACGTTATTACTTATAAAATTTTCACTTAAAATATACAAACCAAACTAGATACATAACATATTCACACCTCATGTTAAAAAATTCCAAACTTTTTAACGTTTTCACACCAAACCCATGAATAGTTATCAAATTTTTAGCCCAATTATCTTTTTAACCACCCACCTCCTGTTTCTGTACACCTTTTTTCTAAAAATCACGGTTCCATACAATCTCCGTGTATGTTACTATTCCCTATGGACAACAGGAGGACTTATTTTGCCACTGACAGTAAAGCATACGGACGAAGAAGGGTACGATCGAATCTTGATGGCGACAGAAGTTTGCTTTGACAAGAATAGAAATGCTGTTAAGGTGTTTCTGTACGACGAGGGTAGCTATGACTCGGAAGAATTCTTCGGTGGTACAGTATACGTGATGAACCAGCAAGGGACGACAGTCCAGATTTATAGAATGGGGAAGAAGTAAATGCCGACTGTTACTAAGGTATACACTTTAACAGCACCAACACGCCGCTTTACTTTGCCTGTGCTTGTGAGGACTTAATATGCGAGAAATTAGAACGGAACGAGATTACAAGCGTGCCCTGAAAACCATCGCTGATTTATGGAAGTCGCATGAACCAGATGCTATGGATCAGGTAGAAGACTTGATGGAGATGGTCGAAGAGTACGAGCTTTCTGTAGACAGAGTTTGCAAGGATGACGACGAAGATCGTGAATGGTAAGAAGCAGAAGCTACCTGCTACTTCATCTAATGTGTTCGCTGTGTGGTGCTCCATGGAGGCTACACAGCGGACAAAATCCGGCCTCCTGAAACTGCTTGATGAACGTTATGAGCATGACGTTACAGAATATGATCTCAAACGCTGGATGTCCAAGAGCGACTGGAAGTTACGAGCAGAAGAGCACGATAATAAGACGTTGAATGCAGTAGCTGAGGCAGTTAGTAAGGAGAAGCAGTATATTATCAAGCCAATGCTCGAACAAATGCTTAGCATCGAGAGTCTTGGATGGGCTAAAATGGTTCGAGCGGTTGAAGAAATGCCGCAGACGCTTCTCAGCAATGACATAAAGTCGTTCAAGGGGTTTGCCGACACTGTAATGAACATTTCCAAGATGCGCATTGTTCAGGAAGGCGGAGTAAGCGATAGGGTCGGGCATGAGGTTCGTAGAATGTCCGATGACGAGCTTATTGCTGAAATGGAGAAGCTATCTCTTGAGTTGAATGGTGTTGTGGTGCAGGATGATGTCGAAGATGCTGAATACGACGTCTTAAGTGATCTGGAAGAATGGGAGAAGAAGGATGTATAAACCGAGAAACAAGAATAGGTTTTTGCCCGTTTTCAAGAAGAAGAAATATTTCGATAGGATACGAGTGGTGAAGGCTTTTAACGTAAGTGGAAAACCTCCTATTAAGGGAGATAGCTACTATTATAGGGCAAGTAATTTGAAATCACTTATCCCTCCATTTCAGTTGATGTTCATATGAGTTACGTTGGGCAGAACTTCCCTCCATGTGATATTGACGAAGTACAGACATTCAGTCTGGACTTCTCGGCTATTCTTATACCAAATGAAGAAATCATAAGCGCGGTATGGGGGTTGGAGTTAGGAAGAGGTATAGACGCTAATCCAAATGCTCATCTAACAAACCCCGCTGAATTTACGGAGAAGGTCGTATACCAGCAGATTGACTGGAGTGCAGGGCAGAATGCTTATGGAAATGTATACATAGTAAGTTGTACTATTACAACGAGCGAAGGTAACGAGTATATACAGACTTCTTTATGTGAGATGGCTAAAATATATACTGCTCCATTATCGCCCGTATCGCTGGCGGAGAGAATTCGATATAAATTTCAGTTCGCGTCTGCCCCATACAGAAACATAAGCAATATAACTGTTAGTACAGATTATACTAATACTCCTCCTGGGTTTATTAGCGAGACCGACTTTGTAGATGATGAAGCAAGTTTTGTTATCTGGTGGCCTTATTGGGTAGAAGAGATAACAATAATTATTATTGTCGTTGTATATGATAACGGAGACGTGGAGCGGATAATCGCTCCTATAGAGGTTATCCAGCCAGAAGGCATAGAAGCCCCTAATGTAAGTGATGTGTGTGCTAACGTTTATGAAGTAGCACCCTGGGATAAGGTAAACATACCTTGAGCTTTGTTGGTCAAGATTTTCCATGCTGTGATATGGGAGAGGTCAAAAAATTCAGTTTTGACTTCCAATCTGCTTTGGTTGTTGGAGAAGAGATTACATCTGTAGTCTTTAATCTATATCTACGAGAAGGTACGGACGAGAATATCAATTCCCATATCCTAGTAGAGCCAACTATTAACTCTGCTATTGTATCGCAAGTGATTGATTGGTCTGGATGTATATATGGAAATGTGTATACGATTGATGCTGTAGTTACAACATCAGCAGGGAATACTTATCAGGCAGATGCTTTGGTGGAGATCGCACCTGTATATTTTCCTCCTATTGAACAGGCTTTTAGTGGAGAGAGGATAAAATATAGGTTTTCGTTTGCTGGAGCTTTATCTGGGTGTATTACGTCTGTTACCGTTACAAGCAGCTTGTTTACCCAGATAGAAGTTGAAAGCGGTGTAAGCTGCGCAACTGCTGTTGAAGGGGAAATTGACTGGAGTAATGTAAACCCGGATGAAGAGACAAAAATCATTGTAGAATGTGATGATGGTACCACTACTATCATCACGATCGTTATTATTGTAGTAACTGTAACAGAAGAACCATCACCTGATATCTGCGAAGGCACTTACGATCTTGCACCTTGGGATGGTAATGCTGAATTTGTCTGGAAGTGCATTGGGTTTTATCAGGTAAGAGCAGCGGAATATCAGTCTTTCCAACCACCATGGCTTGATGTAGGAAATGCTTGGTTCAAGACGGTGGATAATCTAAGTGGGTCACCAAGCGAAGATGCCATGTTGAATGCTATCGAGCTATGTGGGTGTGAACACCAGCTTTACTATCCAGAAGCTCGATTGGAGTACGCCAATAATTCCGTTCAGGTATTTTATGGGGCTTATGGATCTGATGGGTATATGCCAGACCCGATAGCTCCGATTGTCTATAGTTCAGCAGATATTTATGACTTGTTGGATCTTGGATATAGTGATGGATATGATACTGATTATTATTCATTTTCTGCTATCCCGGAAGAATGTTTGAATCGTGATCTGGATGTATTCCTGATAAGTGTTGGGTTGTTAACATATAGTGATCCGCCAACAGGATACCCTTCTTCATATCAGTCTAAAGATATATCAAGCGCCAATTCTTATTTTGAGAGATGGTACAGGAACGCTCCAGAAAAAGGCGGAATTGCAATTTTTCAGAAGATCAGATGAATAGACAAGAACTTGAAGAACGTTATATTCGTATGCAGAGGCTCAAGGAAGAGGCGTCTAAGCGTCTTGCAGAGAAATCACTATACGAATTTTATAAGCAGGCGTGGTCACACATGGACCCCGCACCGTTTAGTGGTAATTGGCATCTTGAAGCCATTGCTGAACATTTGGAAGCGGTAAATAGAGGCGAAATAAAACGACTGGTTATCAATGTCCCGCCTCGAAGCTCAAAAACGAAAATATTATCCTATGCTTGGCCTTCCTGGACATGGTTACAGGATAGGGCTCCTCTGTTAGGTCCACAAACAGGTTTTATCTTCACTTCCTATGCGCTTAATCTTTCCTTGGAACATGCTGTCGGACAGAGACGACTTATCAAGTCTCCATGGTATCAAGAAAGATGGGGGGATAGGTTCCATATTCTCGAAGACCAAGACAAACAGATAAAATTCGAGAATGATTTTGGTGGCCACAGAACAACAACCTCAGTAGATGGTACTCTGACAGGGCGTGGCGCTGATATTATCTGCGTCGACGACCCACATAACGTTGTTGATGGGGAGTCACAAGCAACGAGGGAAAACGTTGTGAAGTGGTTCCGGGAAGCTCTTCCTTCTCGTCTGAATGATCAGAAGGAAGGTGCTATCGTTGTCGTCATGCAGCGTGTCCATGAGGAGGATGTATCTGGTGCCGCCCTTGAAATGGGGTACGAGCATCTGATGATTCCTATGGAGTTCGATGAAACTCGTAAATGTGTGACATCAATTGGTTGGGAAGATCCACGTCAAGAAGACGGGGAACTTTTATGGCCCGATAGGTTTCCTGCTCCTGCCGTAGATAGACTCCGTAAAGCTCTTGATGAATACGCTTATGCTGGCCAGTACCAACAGGCACCAACTCCACGAGGTGGTGGTATCATTAAACGGGATTGGTGGCAATACTGGGGCGACGATCTTCCACCAGGAGTGAAAGCAAAATATCCAAAATTCTCTTATCTGGTGGCGTCACTAGACCCTGCTTATACCGAGAAGCAGGAAAATGACTACAGTGCTTTCTCTATATGGGGTGTGTTCCATGAAGAGAAGAGGCACGTTGGTTATAATACAATGGTCTCCGAGCCTAGAGTCATGCTAGCTTGGGCGTGGAGAATGAGGGCGCCATTACACGAACTTGTTAAAAGAGTCCACCAAGACTGCGAAAAATTCAATGTTCATACATTACTTGTAGAGGCTAAAGCTAGCGGAATTAGCGTACAGCAAGAACTAAGAAGGATGTTCTCTTCTACTAATTACGGTATACAGATGGTAAATCCGAAAGGGGATAAGGTTGCTCGGGTAAATGCTATCTCTCATTTCTTTTACGATAAGCTGGTTTACGCTCCAGATAAGGGATGGGCGCAGCAAGTCATCGATCAAGTTAGCACGTTTCCAAAAGGAAGTCATGATGATGACGTAGATGCCATGTCGCAAGCACTTTTACATTTAAGGCAATCAGGTCTTTTAGTTCGTAAAGAAGAGGCTTATAATGATCTCGACGAAGAAGCGCGAAGACCAATTCGTCGTGGCGCTCTATACCCATGTTAGGCTATGACTTATGGACCCATTCACTATTCCTGCTGAACCTTTGACGGAAGAACTTCCAGTTTCTGATGTTGCTATCGATGTCATTGAAGCTGACGATTCCGAAGGCGAGATTGAGGTTGAGAACGAAGATGGATCAGTGACAATCCTATTCGGTGAGGAAGAGGACGAAGGAGATCCAGATGAGCATGAGGCTAATCTTGCTCTTCATATCCCTGATAGTACGCTGATAGGACTTGCGGAAGAGCTTCTTGAATATATCCAGGACGATGATGACTCCAGACAGGAATGGCTGAAAACACAGGCACGGGGATTGGAGATGCTTGGGCTTCGGCTGGAAGACCCAAGAGGAGATTCCGGCAGCGGGTCTGCCCCATTAGAGGGGATGTCCACCGTAAGACACCCACTGCTTCTGGAAGCCGTTCTTCGGTTTCAGGCTAATGCGAGAGGGGAACTACTCCCAGCTAGTGGCCCAGTAAAAGTCAGGAATGATGGTATTGGAAATAATACTCAGGATCGTATGGCAACGGCTCTTGAGAAGTATCTGAATCACTATTTAACGGAAGTCGCTACAGAATACTACCCAGATACAGATAGAATGCTGTTTGATATTGGATTGAAAGGCTGTGCATTCAAAAAGGTCTATAATGATCCAATTTTGAGGCGTCCTGTGTCCCTTACGGTGGAGGCTGAGGACCTGATTGTTAATAATCAGGCCAATTCTATCGCTACCGCGCAGAGAGTTACACACAAAAGCCGTATGAAGCCATCAACAATGCGTCGTATGCAGCTTCTTGGGGCTTATAGAAATGTTCCCTTAGTAGATCCAATTGAAGATTTGAATGAAGTCGAGAAGGCGGAACGGGTAATTGAGGGTATTTCTATCTTTTCTGGAGGTATTGAAGACCGGGAATACACAATTTATGAGTGTTATTGCGAGTTGGACCTCGCCGGATTTGAGCATATGGACGAAGACGGGGGGTTTACGGGTCTTGAATTACCGTATGTGGTGACAATTGAGAAGGATTCGCGTCAAATTCTGGCTATTCGTCGTAATTGGGACGAAGATGATGATATGAAGTTGCCAGAAACACACTTTGTCAAGTATTCCTACGTAGATGCGGTCGGTTTTTACTCAATCGGGTTGCTACATATCCTCGGAAACACGAATCAGGCTCTTACAGCGTCTTGGAGAGAGATGCTTGACGCCGCTATGTTCGCCAATTTCCCAGCTTTTCTTTATACCGAGTCTATGGGAAAGCAGGAAACGAGCGATTTTCGCCTAGCTCCGGGTCAAGGAACAAGACTTCAGACAGGTGGTATGTCTATTGGCGCTGCTGTAATGCCTTTGCCTTATAAAGGACCAGATGCTGCATCTCTAGGCTTCATCCAGAACATTGCAGAGACTGGTCAGCGCCTAGGAAACACGTCAGAAATCACTGTCGGAGAAGGTAGGGCGGACGTTCCGGTAGGAACTACGCTTGCTCTGATCGAACAAAGCTCTAAAGTCATGGATGCTGTCCATAAGCGGCTTCACGCGGCTCAAGCAGCGGAATTCAAGCTTCTGAAAAAGGAATTCCAGAAAGATCCAGAAGCCCTTTGGCGTCATCGCAAGGGGAAAGACGGTCTGGATAGTACAGAGATGCTTTTGCAAGCCCTTGAAGACCACGATCTGGTTCCAGCGGCTGATCCAAATACGCCATCTAACACCCATCGTATCATGAAGGCTACAGCACTTCAGGCTATGGCTTTACAAGCTCCAGAACTTTTTGATCGTAAGAAAGTCGCGACCAGGATTGGAATGGACTTCGGAATTACTGATATTGAATCCCTATATGCGCCGCCTCGTCCGCCACAGCAGCCCCCGGTCGATCCGATTCGGGCTCAGGAAGTTCAACTTAAGGGGCAGAAGCAGTCTCAGGATTATCAACTTGAGTTGGCAGCCCTTGAACAGAAGAAACTGGAACTGGAAATCGAGAAACAGAAGATCGAGGCTGAACTCGCCCTTGATCGCCAGCGTTTGGCTGCTGAAACTATTGGCTGGAAAAATGAAGTTGATGCAAAACTGAAAATAGCGCAAACTAAAGCACAGAATGACGCTCTTCGAGGCGTAGAGAATATTATTCGCAATGCTCGGGGCGGAATGTCTGGCCCTAACAATGGAGTTAAATAATGTCTGAATACATGGGCCAGGGTAAATCCTCCAAATCTTATCTCCTGAAGCAGCTTACCGGCCGAGCTTCTGGCGGTAAAGTTACACCTATTGAAGCTGTGCATAAGCACGAAGATAATATGCACAAAGGTAAGAAGCGAACAGCTTTTGCTACCGGTGGAGCCGTTGAAGACGAGATTGACGGTGTTGGCCCACTGGAACGTCTCGACCGCCCTAAGCGTAAGAAGAAGGGCGGAAAGAGCGATATTACCATCGTGATTGATGTTGGTAAGGATAAGGAGATGAACCCCCCAGCGCCTGTCCCGCCAATGCCGATGCCAGCGCCTTCCCCGGCCCCGATGGGCGGATCTCCGATGGGCGGAGCGCCGATGGCCCCTAAGCCCCCAATGCCTCAGTTAGGTGGTGGTGGTGGTATGCCAATGGCCCGAAAGTCTGGTGGCCGCGTAGCCAAGGCTGATGGTGGTAAGGCGGAGAGTGATAACGCTATGGAGGATAAGGCTTCTGATGGCGCTGCCAAGGCTTACGATATTATGTCCTCGGATGAGCGTAAGGGCTACACAGATATGCTGAAGTCTGATTATGGCATGAAGTGCGGCGGTAAGGTCAAGAAGCAGAAGCGTGCTTGGGGTGGACGTTCCAATTATCCTGTCGGACATCCACAGAACCCAAATCCAGTTCCCGAAGCCAAAGATATTGATCCAGATACTCTGCCAGAATCTGCACGTAAAAAGCTTACGGGTAAGGCTTCTGGCGGTAAGGTCTCCACCCCGAACGGTAAGGCTGGTGTTGATAGTGGTAAGGGTCGGCTTAATCAGTCGAAGTTCTATGGACGCAAAGATTGAACGATTAAATGTGAAGACCCATTCTAGAAAGAATGGGTCTTTTCAAGCGGCCATAGAAGATTTCATGGCCTTTAGTGGAATTAAGATGGAGAAATTTGCAATTATAGCATGGTATGAAGGAGGGATAATCGTTAAGAATATTACACCTGATACTTTAGACAATCTGGATCAATTTGTTCATGATGAACTCATGAGGGCTTACGATGAGTGATGAATACGAGATCAGTATCGGAGACAGGATTTTTATGGAGGATGAAGAAGTCTATGGAACTATAGAAGCATTTGAAATGATTGAAGGTGAACCGGCGTGCTTCGTAAAGCTGGATACTCCTGTAGATGGTCATACTTCAGGATATTTTTTACTTTCTGATGTTTTTGACCTAGAAGAAGACGAAGAATTTGTTCCTATAGAGGAAAGTACATTACATTGAGTTATCAGTCTGAATTTCTGAAAAGACTCTTTGATATTATTGAAAGTCGTCTTGAAGAGCTATCAAATACAGTTATGTCTGGGACACCTTCCGATTATAGTCAGTATAAATATACTTGTGGGCAGATTTTCGCCTTGAAAAAAGTTGGAGAATGGGCTAAACAAGTCGTAGATGAAATGAACGGAGAATAATATGGCGCGTATGAGTATGTATCATGAAGTTGACCCTAAGCATGAGATCATGGACAAGTTTGGTGATCTAGCAGATATCGATGTCTTCCATAACCTTATCCTGGTTGCTACCTATTTACGACCAGAGAAGACTAAGGGTGGTCTTATCCTAACTGATAAGACGCGGAAGGAAGACGAATACCAAGGTAAAGTTGGTCTGGTTATCAAGAAGGGGCCTATGGCCTTCGTTGATGATGATCGTATTCAGTTTAATGGGCAGAACGTTGAAGTTGGTGATTGGGTCACATATCGTTTCTCCGATGGTCTCCCGTTAGAGATTGATGGCGTCCATTGTCGACTTATTGAGGACTCCCATGTGAAACTTCGTGTTTCTTCCCCGGATATTGTGCTGTGAACCAGACAGAGCTTCAGCTTCATAATATTCTGTCTCTAGCGTATGAGCAGAAGATCTTGGGAAGAGGAAATCTCGATAATATTTTGGCAATTTTCTCACGACAATGTGGTCTGGATAGTAATTTTCTTAAGGAAGCAGAAAAGAGGTTAGCCTCTTATGGGAGTGAACTTAAGAGGTGTATCGTGTCCAAGACACACAGAGATTTTCTTGAAAAGGCAATCAAGCAGGTTAAGGAGATGAAGGTTGAGTGAAGAACTTGATGATATTGAGATTATTGATGATGATCTTACAGAAGAAGAGGGAGTAGCTTTAGAAGAGCCAGCTAAGAAAGCGTCAGAAAAAGACCCACTTATCTCGGATGAGGCTCTGGAAGGCGCTGACTCGCTAAAGAAGCAGATTGAGGAACTTCGTAAGCAGAAGGCTGCCGAAGAGAGTGCTCGCAAAGCTGCTGAAGCCCGAGCTATCGAACGCGAACGCGAAGCCAATACTTATAAGAACCAGGTTAGCTCTACCCAGGATAGCATGCTCGAACAGGCTATTACGGGGGCTAAGGCGGAAATTGCTCGTCTTAAGGACCAAGCCCGTATTGCTTTTGAGGAAGGTGATTACAAGAAGGGAATGGATCTTCAGGAAAAGATGTCTGAAGGGGTTGCTTTCCTTTCCCAGCTTAACGTTCATAAGGCGCAGGCTAAACAGCAGTCTCGTCAGGAGGTAACTGATCCTTTTGAGCGCGCCATCAATAATTATAGTGATCGCACGAAGACATGGCTCCGGGAGCATCCAGAATGTGTGCAGGACCCTAATACTGCCCATAAGGCCGCCGCTGCCCACCACAATGCCATTCTGAATGGACTTCGACCAGATACAGATGCTTATTTCAACTATGTCGAAGAACAGCTTGGTTATTCTGAACCGGAAGAAACTGTTGGGCAGAAACCGGCTCAGAGGAAGGCAGTTCCGACAGCCCCGGCAGGACGGTCTACATCGTCCCCGACAAAGCCCGGAAACATCAAGCGAAACGTCCCCGCCAGATTTGTCCGAGCGGCGCAGGATATGGGGATCTCGCTGAAGGATTATATCAAGTCCCATGACGAAGCTGTGAAGGCTGGCGCCATGGAAGCACAGTTTTAAGGAGATGATTATGGCTAGACCTACTAGAGAAACACGTCTTGGACCTCGTGACGGTGAAGAACGCCTTTATCGTAAGCGAAAGACGAATACAGATGCCTATCATATTGACGCGGAGCTTATTCCCCCCGGCGTATCTTATGAATGGAAGCGTGAATCGACCTACGGTCAGGAGCAGCCGGCGTACATGATGGGACTTCAGGAAAATCATTGGAAGCCTGTCCCTTCAGATCGTCTCCCTCATATGATGCCTGATGGGTATAAGGGGCCTATTCGTCGAGACGGACTTGTTCTTATGGAGCGCCCGGCTTACCTTACGGAAGAAGCCGTTCTTGAGGCCAAGGAAGAGGCTGAGAAGCCTATCCGCGCTCAGCGTCAGCGTATGGGACAAGACAGTGGTGTCTTGGAAAAGAGACGCGCTAGTATCAATGTCTCCTATGAAGAGATTCCAGAATAATGATACAAAACCTCTATGTATGGTAGTAAAAGCGGAGGATTTGTATCAAAATAAAAATCGGTGAAAATTTTCACCGATTTTTTATTGACAACTATATACAAAACACGCTTTAATATTGTCATGGGTTGTCACGCGCTCAACCTACTTACATAGATCAAGCGGCGCTCGTAAGATCGGCAAACTGAAAAGGAATCGTTATGGCGAATACTAATGCGCCTTTCGGGTTCGTTCCAGTGCGTCGTTTTGATGGCGCTGCGTGGAACGATCAGCTTACCACGGCTATCGTGGATAAGGATAATTCGACCCCCATCTTCAAGGGTGATGTCGTCGATCAGCTTTCGACTGGCTATATCGCCAAGGGTACGGCCGGCACTGGTGTGCATCTCGGCATTTTCTGGGGTTGTGTCTATAATAACTCGGTTACAGGCTACCCGCAGTACAGTCCGTACTGGCCCGGAAGCGGTGCCTCGGCTGATGTTTCGGCTCTGATCATTACCGACCCTAACGTCGTGTTCCAGGCTCAGGCTACAACTGGTCCAATCACTTTCGCGGACATCGGTGCCGGTGTTCAGTTCACTGCCGGTTCCGGTAATACCGCTACTGGCCTTTCTACGGCTTCGGTTGATAATGTTGGTACAGCGGGTACAACTACCCTGCCGTTCCGTGTTATTGGCCTCAAGTCTGGCGTCGGTCCGGGTACGGATGCTACTTCGGCTTATAATATCGTCGAGGTTGTGTTCAACAACCAGTTCTTCAAGCAGCTTGCTGGCGTCTAAGCGGGAGGATACTTAAATGGCTGTTAATCTTACCGCTATCAAAAACGAACTTCTTCCGGGTCTGTTTGCTGTTACTGGCAAGTATGACATGCTCCCGAAGGAGTGGGACAAGATTTTCGACACTCACCAGTCGAAGATGGCGTTTGAGCGTACGACTTCGATGCGTTTCCTTGGTCTTCCGCAGTTGAAGAACGAAGGCGCCGCGATGTCGTTTGATAACAACGCTGGCGAACGCTTCCTTTATACTGCGCAGCATATCGAAGTCGCTCTTGGCTTCGCCGTGACCCGCCGCGCTATTGAGGACAACCTTTACAAGTCGCAGTTCAACCCCTCGGTCCTTAATCTGAACGACGTGTTCGCTCAGTACAAGGAAATCGTTGGTGCGAACGTGCTTAACAGTGGGCAGACCTACGATTCGAGCATTGGCGGTGACGGCGTTGCGCTGTTCTCGGCTTCGCATCCGATTGACGGTCAGACTCTCGCTAATACTCCTACGGTTCAGGTCGATCTTAACGAATCGTCCCTGATCAATGCGCAGGTTGTTATCGGCTCGACCTTCCGGGATAATGCTGGTATCCTGATCTCGGCCAAGCCGAAGATGCTGATCGTTCCTCCGGCTCTTGAGCCTGTTGCCGCTCGCCTCACCAAGACGGAGCTTCGTCCGGGTACTGGCGATAACGACATCAATGCTATCAAGTCGGTTGCTGGTGGCTTGCCTAATGGATACCTTGTTAACCATTATCTTACGAGCCCATACGCTTGGTTCGTTAAAACGGATAAGAAGGGCCTTATCCATTATGCCCGTGCCCCTTACGAAACGTCTATGGATGTTGACTTTACCACGCAGAACCTTCTGGTTGGTGCGCGTGAACGCTACGCCTTCTCGTTTAATGACTGGCGTGCGATCTATGGATCGTTCCCGACTTCGTAAAATATACAATGATAAAGAAAAGGCGCCTTCGGGCGCCTTTTTTATTGATTCTATAGAGATATTCATGTACACATCTCTAGGTGATTAAATATCTATACGTAAGGAGATGACATGAAGAATAGCTACTCTACCGAAGAGGGGCTTCAGTATATCAAGGATAGGTATGTTTTTAACGATACAACCGGAGATGTTATAGAGAAGTCGACCGGTAAGATAGCCGGAAGACACCCCGTTCCTATCAGTGACAGGCTATACATTAGGGTCGGGAAAAAGGAAGCTCCTTCCTCTATAATCGCCTGGGCACTTATCTACGGTGAATGGCCAAGTAATAGAATTGGGTTTAGGAACGGAAAGTGTAGTGATACCAGAAAATGTAATATGTACATAACTTATAGCAGCGAGAAAAGTAAAAGATCACAAGAATATAATAGGCTAACGGAAGATCAAAGAAAAGATAGAGCCCTTAGGCAGTCTTTTGGAATAAGTCTTGAAGATTTTAATAAACTTAATAAAGATCAAGAGTTCGTGTGCGCTATTTGTGGTAAAGAAGAAGATAAGTACAGAAAAGGAAAGAAGTTACCTTTACATGTAGACCATGATCACTCTACAAATATCGTAAGAGGACTTTTATGCTCTTGGTGTAATTTGTTACTTGGTCATGCAAAAGACGATAAGAATATTTTAGTAAACGCTGTTAGGTACTTAGAAGCACATGAAGAGTTAGTAGCTAATGGAGGTGATACCCTCCTGAAAGTAGGGTCTTATAGAGATTCTACACAGAGAGATAAAAAGAGAGAACTAATGTTGAACCCTCTACCAATCAAAAATAACACCTAGCAAATAACGGAATAACCTGTTAATCTATTCAAAGAACGATTAACCTCTGCATGATTGGAGTAATATAATGTCTCTCTCGGCTTGGACTGGTCCTCTGGTTGCCTTTGGCCAGGCAACCTATGGCGATTACAATTCGCAGCGCGGTACTTCTCTGTTCGATCAGGGTATTGGTATTATGGACCCACGTCGTCCGTATTACCCTGGATCTTCGGCTGCGAGCAAGGCGTATGGCTTTCTTGGTACCACGATGATTCCGGTTATTGATGCGGTCCCTGTGGCCGCAGGTGCGGCAGTTATCGCTGCTGCCGCTGTCCAGACCGCCGGAACAGCTATGACCCTCGTTTCTACTTCGGGTTCGGGAATCACTGTTGGCCAGTCTGTTACGAACTTGACAACCGGGGCCACTGTGACTGGCCTTCTGGCCATCGATGGTGCAGTTAGCCCGGTCGCCATGGGTCAGGACGGAACTATCAACCTGTATAACCCCGCCAATATGGTCGCCCGAAATGTCTCTCTTACTTCGAGTGGGGACGATAGCGGCGCCACTTTTACCGTTGTTGGATTCGATGTATATGGTCAGCCTATGGCTGAGACGATTACCGGGGCTAACGCTGGGACTGCGGTCGGCAAGAAGGCGTTCAAGTATATTCTGTCGATTACCCCGGCCGGTACTCTAGCTGCTGGTCCTGCCACGGTTTCGGCGGGTATCGGATCGGTGTTCGGTATCCCCCTCCGTGTTGATACTATCGGGGATATGGTTATCTACTGGAACAACGCTGTTCAGTCGAACGGTACTTTCGTTGCTGCCGTTACTACTACACCGTCCGCTACTACGGGAGATGTTCGGGGCACTTATGTCTTCAATGGAGGTACTCTTGGAACTTCGAGAGCGCAGATTTTTGTGACTCCGAAACCCGCTAATATCGCGGCCGGGTCGACTGGACTCTTCGGACCTACACAGTATAGTGCGTAAGGGGTACTACCATGACCCCGGAAGAGGTGCTTAATTACCTCTGGAACGGTCTTCTCACATTGGTTATTGGTGTCACTGGCTGGTTCGTCCGTGACACCATTACCCAACATAGGAGACTAAGAGAGGACCACAACGCCCATAAGATCGAGGTGGCTAAAGAGTATGCCACTAAGGAAGAGCTTATTCGGGTCGAAAACGGTCTCAAAGAAACACTTAATCGCTTGGAAGACAAGATCGACAAGCTGTTGGAAGGTAAGCGATAATGGTTGATTTCGCTAAAAAGAATATGAATTTTGGCGGTAATAAGGGGAACCCTACTATTATCGCTGACGCCAAGAGTGGTGACACCTCATATCCAGAAGCCCGTGAGCAGAGGGCTTCTGGTGGACGCCTCGATAAGTCCCCAAAATTTGCAACAATAGAGAAAATCCCCGGAGATTCCCCCCGTGGTCGGCTGGATCGTCCAAAGCGTAAGGGTGGCGGCGGTAACTGGATTGCTGACGCTACCAAGAACAAAGGTGGTCTTCACCGATCTCTTGGAGTTCCTGAAGGGGAAAAAATCTCTGAGAAGAAGCTGAAGAAGGCTGAAAAGTCCGACGATCCTAAGGTTGCTAAGCAAGCGAAGCTCGCCGAAACGCTGAAGGGGCTTCGTAAATGAATCCGGTAAAACAGACAATTCCAGCTACGGCTACAGGGAATCAGACAGCAATTGCACTGGATTGGCGTATCACCCCATTCAGCGTTAACACTGCTATTATCGTTCCGGTAGGCACCACGGCTAGTTTGACCGTGGAATATACATTCGATAATATCAACGACCCAGACGTAACTCCTGTGTGGATCGCGGATTCTACTTATGGAACTGTTACCGGGACCAAGGAACGTGTTTATACCGCCCCCTATCAGTTCGTGCGAGTCGTTGTTGGTTCTATCTCGGGCGGCCCGGCGTATTTCAATGTCCTGCAAGGTACAAATATCAATTAGGTGATCGGTGGCTACTTCAGGAACTTACACCTTTAACCCTTCAATAGGCGAGCTGGTAATGGCCGCCTACGGGAGGCTTGGTGTTCGCAGAACAGCTATTACACAAGAGCACATGCAGGATGCGAAATTCGCTACAAACCTGCTTTTTTCTCGTTGGACTACCCAGAATGGTCCAAACCTCTGGAAGGTGCAATTAGAACCTATTACGTTGGTCGCTGGTACTTCCACCTACACGCTTCCAAAGAATGTCTCTAATATCCTGGATGCTTATATCCGTACTGGTACTAATCCACCATACGATAGAGTTATTACAAGTATTTCTCGTACTCAATATTCTGGATTCCCTAATAAACAGACACCGGGGCTACCAACTGTCTATTGGTTCGATCGTCAGATTACACCACAGATTACTATCTGGCAGCCGCCCGATGATGCGCAGACCTATACATTAAACCTGTACGTTGAACTACAGATCATGGACGGGGGATTTGCTGACGGACAGCAGCCGGATATTCCTTATAGGTTCATTTCCGCCTTTGTAAGTGGTTTAGCAGCCGAGTTAGCTCGTACTTATAGACCGGAACTGGTTCCTGTACTCGATCCCATTGCATTGAAGGATTGGACAGACGCCTCTCAGGAAGATATAGAGAACGTTCCACTTACAATTAAGCCTACCCTTCAGGGGTATTACAGATGAGTTGGGGTTGGCGGGGCCACGCAAAAGTAAATCCGCAGAAGCCGGAAGCAATGGGCATCTGCGATCGTTGCGGGTTGCGTTATAACCTGAACGATCTTCAGTGGCAGTTTGAATGGCGTGGACTTCGGCTGACTAATACGCAGTTTCGAGTATGCCCAACTTGCATGGATGTTCCAGATGATCATCTGCGCCCGATAATTACGCCACCAGATCCGGTTCCAGTTGCTAATCCTAGACCACGCAATCCAAACCCACAGGTGCCCCCTTTCTGGGATCAACCGAATCTATATTGGGACGGAGGGTATGGGTCGTTACCGTATTGCTGGGACCAAACTACCAATCAGCCGGATATGTGGGATAGCCCTTTCCCTGTACCGCAAGAACTTGGACACGCGCAAACTGATTCCTGGGACGGTATGACAATTCCAGACGATGTATGGGAGCAATGGGGATGACTAGCACGATTGATACTTCTGTTCCAGCAAGCGGCTCCGCGCTTGATTCTGCTCCGATAAGAGCTAATTTCACAGCAGCAGCTAACGACATCAATACTCTTCAGTTGTCTGTAGCAGCCAATACAGCTACACTGTCACCGGTTCCGGGTCAAATTTCGACCCTTCAGAGCGATGTCACGGATATTCAGAATGCATCTGGTACGATTCCTCCTAGAGCGGCTATTGGCAAGCTTAGTGGCGCTAATCTCGCCCTTACTTCTGATCAGGTCATCCCAATTAACCATCTTACTTATGGGTATGATTTGGTTCGTATCGTTGCTACTAATGTTGTAGGAACGCCGGTAGCAGCTCAGGGCGGTATTTATACTGCGGCCTCTAAAGGGGGTACAGCGATTGTCGCCGCTACCCAGTTATTTACGGGCCTTACAAGCGGTACAGTTATCCTTGATCTAACGCTTGCAGTCACCAATCAGATCCGTTCTGAGGATAATCTGTATCTCTCACTCACTACTCCTAATGGTACTGCCTGCACCGCTGATTTTTATGTCTATGCGGATGTCCTTGAGGCGTTGTAATGGCGCTTCAATACCCATGGAAGTTAATTCAGGTTTACAGGTATCCGACATTTACAGGGTCGGATGAGCCTGTCCCGTTAAATACTTGGTGGGAGAATGACACTGATGTGCTAACTACATTAGACAATGTGTTTGGCTTGGATGGATCTCACCAAAACATAACGTTTACCTCAGTAGGATATGATTCTGGACTTGTAGCTGGGGGCGGATCAGTACCGTCTCCAGAAGCTACCTGGAATGCTTTTCCTCTTGTGTATACTGGAATAGAGAAGTCTGGAGCCTCAGATCAATGCATAAATTGGTCATATCCGACAAGAATATACCAGTTATTAGCGACAACTATTGTAAATTCCACTCCACCGTCTTATCCTATTACATACAAGAATAAGGATCTTCAGAAAGCGGCGGCTAGCATTGTCTCTACTTATGGGGTTCCAGCAGCGCCATATTTGGCTATGGGTTATCTGGTTCAAAGGCTACCTTACGCATGAGCATGGATTATCAGTCGTACATTAACGACATCGCAAATATAGCCTTGGTAAACCCAATCGACGCTACTTTTCAGGCGATTATCCCCCGTATGATCTCCTATGCTGAGCTTCGTATCTACCGGGAGTTGAACCTGCTTGAAACGAATACGAGAAATTCCTCGAACACTTGTACAGCTAATAGTCGTACATTCACCGTTCCAAGTGAGTTTATTGTTGTTGAAGGGATGAATGTAATTACCCCTGCTTCGGCTGCAACGGCTGATGAAGGTGTCAGAAATCCGCTCACGCTAACAACCCGTGAGTGGATGGATAATGTCTGGCCCGGATCTACTGGGGTAGGCGTCCCCACCCATGTTGCTCAGATTAATCAGTCCACTTATATCGTTGGACCACCTCCTAATGAAGCTTATCGGGTTGAAGTTATTGGAACTATCCGACCAGAACCGCTTTCTCCGACTAATACGACAACCTTCTTGACGGAATACCTCCCCGACCTGTTTATAGCGGCGTCTATGGTGTTCGTTGCCGGTTATCAGAGAGATTTCGGACAGATGGGGGATGACCCAAAGTATGCTACGACGTGGGAAGGCCAGTACAATATTGCCTTCAAATCTGCTGGCGTCGAGGAACTTCGTAAGAAGTGGGCAGCCGATGCTTGGACCCCGAAGCAGCCAAATCCTATTGCGGAACCAAAGAGGGGATAAATTATGCCTCTCATTGACCTTAACCTTCAGCCAGGAATAGACGTTCAGAAAACTCAAACTCTGAATGAAGGAGGCTGGTCAGATTCCCAATTCATTCGCTTCAAAGACGGTCTTCCACAGAAGATCGGCGGATGGACTTCCATGGAAGCTGGTAGCATTAACGGCTCAACGCGAGCGTTACATGCTTTTGCTGATTTGAGCGGAAATACCTACCTCGCTGGCGGAACAGAGCAGGAGTTATGGCTCCAATCTGCTTATGGAACGCAGAATATTACCCCGTTTAAGACTACGACGAACAACCCACCTCTGTTCTACACAACTACCGGGTCTACGACTGTTGTTGTACAAGATCCGGGAGGAGCCGGTACTGGGGTTAAGAATGGGGATTGGGTTAATATCGTTACCCCGGTATACGTTGGTGGAATAGTCATTTCCGGTATTTATCAGGTCAGCAATGTCGCCTCTGGTGGCGCTTCTTGGGAGATAACCTCCGCTGACGCGGCTACAAGCAGTGTTTTTGGTGGAGGGGTTGTAGCCGAATTTGATACGACGGCAGCAAGTACGACTGTTGTAATAACGGCACCTGATCATGGATTATGGACAGGAGATCCGTACACACCGGCTGTGGCTACTACAGTCGGTGGTATTACCTTAAATAGCACGTATATAGTAACTTATATCTCTCTGAATCAGTTTTCTATTGAGGACGGAACGGCTACTAGTACTGATAACGCCTTCATGAATAGCGGAAACGTTCGTATTGGTTATTTATTGGAAAATGGGCTTAATAACGCTCTATCGAACGGATCTTATGGAAGCGGTCCTTATGGGTACGGTCCTTATGGAATTGGAGCTAATATATTCTACCTTCAGAACGTCTCCCTTTGGTCGTTGGATAACTGGGGGGAGCAGTTAGTCGCTAATCGGTATGGAGGCGGAATCTATGTGTGGATTCCACCTTACGGTGTCGATAATGTGGCGCAAACTATTACGAACGCCCCCACTAAAGCCAATCAGATACTTGTTTCTCTTCCAGCACGTATTCTTGTTGCGCTTGGGGCAGAGACGACTGGAATACAAGACCCTCTACTTGTTAGATGGTCAGATGTCGAGGACTATAATACCTGGACCGCATCTTCTATTAATCAAGCGGGGTCGTTCCGGCTTTCAAACGGTAATTACATCGTTGCTGGTATCCAGGGGTCTACCAGCCTATATATCTGGACAGATATAGGGCTATGGCAGATGTCCTATATTAGTACGCCATACATTTTTGGCTTTGACCAGATAGCGACTAACTGCGGTCTTGTCGGCCCGCACGCCTTTGCTCGGATGAATGACGACCTTTATTGGATGTCCCAGAGGCAATTCTACCTGTTTAATGGTTCTGGTGTTACTGAAGTTCCGTGTCCTGTGTGGGATCAGGTATTTCAAAATCTTACCGAGCTTCAAGCCTCAAAGATTACAGCAGGATCGAACAGCTATTTTGGGGAAGTCTGGTGGTTCTACCCCTCGAAGGACAGCGAAGAGAACGATTCTTATGTAAAGTATAATACATCGTCCCAAACATGGGATTATGGTCTTATCGATCGTACAGCGTGGATAGATCAGTCTGTTCTTGGCGCCCCCATTGGGTCGGATTCCGCTTCTGAAATTTACCAGCATGAAGTCGGAAACGACGATAGCGGATTGCCTATCGAAGCTCATTTGGAAAGCGGGTATATCACAATTGCGGAAGGTGATCAGTTTACTTATGTAGATCAGATTATCCCTGATATTAAGTTTGGTATCCCTTCTTCTGATCGAAATGGTACTTTGTATGTAACTGTCAAGATGGTAGACTATCCAACAGATGAACCAAGAATTTACGGACCCTTCCCTATGAATAAATTGACCCCTTACATTTCAATGAGGGCGCGGGGTAGGCAGATGGCGCTAAAATTTGAGAGTGATGACCTTGGGAGTTTCTGGAGGTTAGGTAAAATTCGTTATCGTGGGGCTCCAGCCGGTAGGCGCTGATGTCTAATACATTAGACCGGAATATTACTACTGAAGCATATGCTCGACAGATTATCGTCGCGTTGAATAATATCGCTGAATCTTTTGGCGGAGGAAGCGGTTCAGTTACTTCTGTAGCGGCTGATAGCCCTTCTGGAGACTTAACAGTTAGTGGCTCCCCGATTACGTCCAGCGGTACCCTTTCCCTAGATCTTTCGACGAGCGGCGTATCTGCCGGCACCTATGGGGATTCTACCCATGTAGCTCAGATTACGGTAGACAGCAAGGGAAGAATCACTAGCGCCTCGGATATCGCTATCGCTTCTGGAGGGATAGGGACGGTCACTTCGGTCGGCGTAAATAGCCCTCTTAGCTCTATATCCGTAAGCGGTTCGCCTATTACGACTAGCGGTACTATCTCTTTGGAGGTAGCGGCTAGTGGTGTGTCTGCGGGAACTTATGGAAATGCATCTAATATCCCAAACATAACTGTCGGCGCTGACGGCCGTATCACATCTATCGCAAACACTTCTATATCCTATGGTACGGGAACAGTAACTTCTGTTGGGGTCTCTTCTACTGATTTATCTGTTAGCGGATCTCCAGTTACAACTTCTGGAAGCATCACGCTAGATTTGAATACGACATCTGTTAGCGCGGGTTCATACGGATCTACAACAGCTATCCCAACTTTCACAGTTGATACAAAAGGCCGTCTTACGGCTGCCGGTACGGCAAGCATAACGCTTCCTAACGTATCCCCTGTGACAGTTGTCACATCCGCCGGTCCATATAATGTAACGTCTACAGATTATATCGTAGTAGTAAACCAATCCGTTGGAGCCGCTATGACTGTTAACTTACCGGGGACTCCTTCTACGGGAAGAACGGTAATAATTAAAGACGGTAAAGGGGATGCTAGCACAAACAACATAACCATTACTCCTTCTACCGGTAACATAGATGGCGCAGCTACATACGTTATGTCAGTAAACTACTCTTCTGCCATGGTCGTATATAACGGAATAGAATGGAGCATACTGTAATGGCGTATAATGGGAAGCCATCGGGCATAACCCCTGGATCTTATGGAGATGATACGCATGTTGCTTCGGTAACAGTGAACGATGAAGGGCAGATTACTTCTGTCTCTAGCATTGGAATTTCTACAGGGGGGACAGGTACAGTAACTTCCGTTGGGGTTTCTTCTACTGATCTCTCTGTTAGCGGATCTCCGGTTACGACTTCTGGAAGCATTACTCTAGACCTGAATGCCTCTGGGGTTAGCGCGGATACATATGGGGACAGTACGCACGTACCTCAATTAACAGTTAACTCAAAGGGAGTCGTAACGGCCGTTACTAACGTCGCGATTTCTTCTGGTGGGTCTGGGACTGTTACTTCTGTGGGATTATCCTCTACAGACTTAACAGTTAGCGGGTCCCCAATTACGACAAGCGGTTCTATAACAGCTAATCTAACTACGACTGGCGTTACCCCCGCTACGTACGGGGACGCCAATAATGTTGCTCAGATTACAGTAGATTCTAAAGGTCGGATAACTTCGGCCTCCAATATTTCTATCAGCGCTAGCTCATCTCAAACGGAAATACTATTAGGGAGACCAACTTCAGGCCCTTCGACATCCGCGTATGCTTTCAAAGGTACAGCATTCTACGTTTTAGAAAATGGGTTTACGGCGCAAAAACTTTTCTCGACTATTAATATAGTCTCAGGAGGAACGTATAAACTCGCGTTAGCTATTATCGATGGGTCTGATAACATAACAAGCATAACATATTGCTCAGATTATGTAGCTTCGGCAAGTTACACAAAAGCCACAATATCGAGTTCATTAACTTCTCCTGTAAGCTTAACTACAGGGGTAAAATATGTAATACTTTGCGGTAGAAGTGATTCCACAACTACTTATGCATTTCCGCTGTACTATGAATCTACTAACGCTGCCATATCGTCCGTAAGTCTATATGTTCCTCCATCTGCTGTTTCTTATCGAATAGATAGTATATCTCCTGGAGTATCTAACACCCTACTTGATTCTGGAGCTACGCAACCGTTTGCGCAAGGAATAGTGGCTACATGATGAGCGAAGACCCTATTGTGGATTTCGGATTAATCCAGATTGCGGAGCCGGGTAGGACGGATACAAGAAACGTGTCCCTTCCTAATGGTGCTTACGTAATCCCTGCGGATGTTGTTTCTGCCCTTGGGGAAGGAAATACCCTCGCTGGATCGGCAGTTCTGGATAAGATTTTTCCGATCAAAACTGGCGGAGGGATCCCTGTTCCTATTGTCATCGCTGGCGGGGAATATGTTGTCTCCCCTGGAGATTGTAGGAAAGTAGGTGGAGGTAATATCAAGCACGGGCATGAAGTATTAGATAAATTTGTGTTAAGTACACGTAAAAATACCATCAATGAGTTAAAGAAACTTCCAGGACCGCAGAAATGAATTATATAGAAAAGAGTGCTAACCGCCCCGCTAATCTCTATAGCCAGATTACCTTAGCAAAGCCATCCGATGCTGATGAACTATGGATTCACCTTAGGAGCATTGAAGATGGCTTTGGTAATGGTAAACCAACAGATGACGCTATCGATGAAATAGTTAATCTTGTAGTCCGGGGGGACCATGCCGTAGCCGGTATTGCAAGGGAACATGGGAAGATTATTGCTTCTGTAGGGCTATCAATCAATAAACTGTGGTATTCAGATGATTTCCTTCTTGCCGATGCTTGGCACTATGTTGCCCCCGCTCATAGACGTTCTCCGTATGCCAAGTCACTTGTAAAATTTGCAAAGAAGTATGCCGATAATCTAGAACTTCCTTTGGTGATGACTGTACAGAATACGGAGGCGCTTCAGCCGAAGATCAGACTGTATGAGAGGGAATTAGAGCCTTACGGGGGTTTCTTCGAGGTACAACCTAAGCAGCCTTATCCTATCCCAGAAGGTGTTTTTCTAGCGGATAGCAATTCATGGACGGCGCTCGAACCCATCTGTCGGTGGATTGGTCAGGACAACGCCATTATCGATGTAAACTATGATAGGGCTCTGGAAATCCTTAAGGAGGCTGTAAAGAATAGACCTGACCAAGGGTCATTTATTGGTGTAGTGGGCGATAGGAACAATATTCGCGGCGCCATAGCTATGAAGATACAACAAAACGATATGACTAAAGAGTGGCAGCTTACGGAGCATTTTGTAGCTGTTCCCCCCGGAAAAGGTTCTACAAATGTATCCGGAAAGCTAATAGAGTTTGCCAAATGGGCTGGTTCTGCGTTAAACTTACCTTTACAAATAGGTATTGCCTCTAGAAAGAGGACACAAACAAAGTTGAATTTATATCGGCGTAAATTTGGAGAGCCGAAAAAACTCTTTTTCTATTACAAGGGGTAAGCGAATGGGTTGCGGCGGCGGATCTTCATCTACGACTACAGTACAGCAGATACCTCAACAGGTATTGGACCAGTATACTAATGTAATGGATTACGCTAACCAGGTTGGTAGTCTACCGTATCAGCAGTATACTGGGGATTTAATTTCTGGATTCACGCCGTCTCAGGAACAAGCATTCAACAACATAAATAGTCTTCAGGGGACTGGGCAGGGTTATTATAATGCGGCGGCAGGATATACTGCTGCTGGGGCATCCCCCGTAAGTTCGAATGCTATATCTAATTATATGAGCCCATATCAGAAACAAGTTATTAATGCTGCTATGGCGAATATGCAAGAGAATAATGCTCAACAGGCTAATGATCTTACTGGGAATGCAATCTCTGCCGGAGCATTTGGTGGGGATAGAGCCGGGGTAGCACAGGCGGAGCTTGCGAGGCAACAGGCGTTAGCTAATAATGAGACTTTAGCTAACCTGTATAATACTGGTTACTCCCAAGCACTTTCTGCTGCGCAGCAGGACCAACAGAATGCTTTGACTGCTGGAAACCAACTAACTAATCTTGGCACAAGTGCTTCAACGACAGGGCTTAACGAGGCTAATGCGTTGCTGGAAGCAGGGAATCAGCAGCAGCAGCAAGAGCAGAATATCCTTAACGCTCAGTATGAGCAATGGCAGAATCAACAGCAATATCCTTATGAAACCGCTACCTGGCTTTCCCAGCTTTCTACGGGTCTTGGGTCGAATATGGGCGGTTCCTCCACAACTACATCCGATACAGGTAAAGCTACTGGGGGGCGTATTGGTAGAGCCGGGGGCGGAAGCGCCATAACATCCTCCCTTGGCGCTTTTGATATGACGCCAAAAGCTAATCTCCCTACTGCCCCCGCTACCAAGCCGGCGCAGGATAACACTCTACAGACACTTGGGAATTTAGCCAAAATCGCTATGCTCTTCCTCAAGGACGGCGGACGTGTAGGGCTCGCTCGTGGAGGTGCGTTTACCCCCACCATTTCCTCCGGTATTAGTGGTGCTGCGCAGGTTCCTGGGTCGTCCGGAACGTTCTTACCCCAAGCTAGATCCCCTCTTTCTAGCCTGAAAGTGCAGAATACCGGCGGTGCGCGTCTCCCAACTGCCCCCGTTACACCTGTTCCGCAAAGCGATGCGACAGGAACTCTGATGAACGCGGCGCAAACTTACGACCTGCTAAGCAAAGCGGGGTCTCTCTTTGATAACGGAAAAACAGATAAAGCTGCTTATACGTTGGATGATGCCGGAAAGAGCGTAGAGACAGTCGCTAATACTCTTTCTGACCCAAATGCTCTGCCAGAAGAAGTTGATTTCTTCAGCCGTGTTTGGGATAATTTAGGACTGTTTTCGCAGGGTGGCGCTATCACACCAAATTCGGGTGGTCTTGGGTTCCGCCGTGGGGGGAGATAATGTCTAATTCTTACGGCTCGTTAAGTGCCCTCATTAATGCTCTACTCGGATCAGGGGCTCAGTTTCTCGGGTCTGGAGACGCCACGACTACAGTAGACGGTAATACAAGTACGTCCTATATTCCGCTTACCTTTAGCCGTACAACACAAGGTTCGTCTCCGGTAAGTGGTATTGCCCCTCAATACGGAAATACCACTTCTGGGTACACAACATCTACTCCTATTCAGTCGGCATATGGGTTTTCTATTCCAACTAGATCGTATCAGTCTACTGGAAACTTAAGTACAACTCCGTCAAACAATTGGTCTGCTCCTTCTGCAACCGATTTGCAGAATATGACATCTGTCGGTTCTTATCTTGTGCAGCCAAATCTTACTTCCGGAAAGACTACAAATTATTCTAGCACTGCGCAAAGTATGATCGATCAGGCTTCTGGAAAGAAGAACGGGGGTAGGGCTGGATACGACGCTGGTGGAAGTATGTACTCTCCAGAGGAAGTTGATGCCCTTATGGAATGGGAAGCGCAAGGCCGCAAACCGGCCCCAGTCGAGTCCCCTTCAGGAATCGCCGGTCTTCCTATGTCTCCTGACATGGTATTGAGTGGGCTAGGTAACTTGGTAAATTCTCTTGGGCTCGCTTCTAACGATACGGCTGAGCCCTCTACGCAAGATCCATTAAGGGCTCAAGTTACGCCAAAGTGGCTGTCCGCTAATCCGCTTGGCCCGACTCTTGCGTCTACGGATGCCTCTACGATGTCAGGGACAGGGTATTCTACCCTCCCGGCGGCAATTGAAGGAACGGCGTACTCTGGGCTTACTGATCCGGATAAGTTAGCGCGTTTAATGCTTGCGGAAGAACCATCCGATGACCCGACAGCACTTGCTGCCGTTGGGTCCACGATCCTGAATCGGGTGAACTCCGGGATGGGCGGCAATAATATCGCTGAAGTAGCGCAATACCCTTATCAGTTTGAGCCCATGCTCAACCCAGATACTCGTGTTATCTCTCAGAACGAGAGTTCCAGATACGGAAATGCCCTAGCTATCGCTAATGGTCTCCTGACAGGAGAAATCGGAGACCCTACAGGGGGCGCTACTCATTTCTATTCTCCTACAGGACAAGAGGCTCTTGGCAGGAATACACCATCGTGGGCTGCCGGTAGAGAAGGCACCCCTATTGGTGGCCATCTCTTCTTCAGTGGGGTTCCCGGAGTTGGAGGGTTCCAAGAATCTACATCCTTGCCAACAGGAACTGGAGGTTATCCATCTAGCGGCCTTCCAACGGAAGAAGTTGGACCTGTTTCCGGGCTCGAATCTCTGGATGAGGCTAACGCCACTGCTACAAGGTCGATGACAGGGGCTCCCTCTGAGTACGTCAGGACTAATGGGGAAAACGACTGGATCAATAGCCCATGGCTCGCTCTTGCCGCTGGACTTCTCGGAGCCGCTGCTACAGGGAGCATAGGTAAGGGCGGAATGCAAGGATTGCAATTCCTACTTCAGCAAAGAGCCGCTGAAGGAGAGCGCCAGAGACTTGCTGAAGAAGCCCAACAGAAACAGTTTGGTCTTGATACCGATCGCATGACTGCTGAGGCCCGTGTTAAGCAGCTTCAGGAGTCCGCAGATATTGCTCGACGCGAACAGGGTCTTTCTGAGAGACAGTTTGAGAGAGAAGGTACCGCAGGTAAGATTATCCCCGGCATGGTAGGAGCTAATGGTTTCGCCGTTGAGCAGCTTCCAGACGGTACTCGTAGAGAGGTGGAAGGGGTTAAGCCTGCGACCGCTGCGGGAGCGGAGAAGCCACCCTCCCTCCCAACAACTTATCAAAAAGCAGAGGAAGATGCTCTTAGCACGCTCCCGCAGACAGTTAATACCGCTCAAGAAGCTTCGAGGCTTAAGGGGATGCTAGATACAGGGGAGCTTGATCTTGGGGCTGTTTCTAATATGGGGTATGAGGCCAGAAATAGAACAGGATACTCTTCTCCGCAAAGCAGGGCCTACGCGGACATGATGACCACTATCGAGCAACTTCGTAATAACATACTACTGCTTGCGAGGGGTGTCCAGACTGAAGGTGACGCTCAACGCGCCCTTAACGCTATAACTATGTCCACGACAGACCCGAAAGTCATGTCTGATGCCATTGGAAAATATTTGAGGCTTCAGAGCACGCTTCTTGATGCTACGGCGGCCAGACTTCAGTGGCGTAGAAAAGAAGCTGGTATGGAGCCTATCCCAATGGAATCCCTTGTTCCGGGGTATAAAGCAGTGGCGTCCCAAATCGATCCAAAAGCAGTTGGACAAGAATTGCTCGGTATTGCGGGTACAGAATCTAACGGTCCAGTTCGTGTGACGACAAAAGAAGAAGTCGATAAGCTCCCAAGTGGATCGCAGTTCATTGGTCCTGATGGAAAGTTAAGGCAGAAACCCTAATGGCAGAAAACAATGATTGGCTGTCTTCTTATCCAGAAGTAAAGCAAAATACATCTTGGCTTGACCAATATCCGACAGTCGAAGAGCAGAAATATACTTCTTGGGAGGATGAAGGCGCTCCATCATATAGAAGGTACATAGCGGGGGGGTCTCGTCCAGAAGATCGCTTTTCTTATATCAAATCTGTTGACCCTAATGCAGTTCAATATGGCGACGATAACTACATTTACAGAGAGCCAGATACTGGGAAGCTTACTCTCTGGAACCAAGAAGGATGGCTCCCTACTTGGGGCGATCTAGCATCTATTGCCCCAGAAGGCGCTGAGATTGCAGGCGGGGCTTTAGCGGCTGCGGTAGCAGCTCCCGGAGCCTTAGCTGGAGCTATTCCGTCTGGCGGTACATCCTTACTTATGATCCCAGCAGCTTATGGGCTTGGTGCGACAGGTGGTAGAGAGCTTGAAAACCTTATCGCTACCAATTTGGCTGGTCGGGTAGATACCAGGGATCTCGGGGAACGACTTAATGATGCCGCTACTGTTGCAGCGTGGAATACTGCCGGTGAAATGCTTGGACCCGCTTTAAGTGCCGGAGCCTCTAAGATTGCTAGCGGAGTTAAGGAATTACTTCCTGGGGGGAAAGAAGCAGCGGAGAAAGCTGCGGCAGAAAAACTAGCATCCGCTACCAACAAGACCATACCCCAGCTTCAAGAAGAGCTTGGAGAGCGTATTGCTGGTCAACGTTCCACGGAAACAGGTATCGACATTGGTACTGGCGCCATGCTTAATGCTCCTGACGTCTCCGCCGCCGAAAGAGCTTTCATCGGTCGTGGATCTAACTTGGAAGACGACCTAATCCAAGCAAGGTCTGGGGCCTTTGAAAACGCCCGTACTCGGATGGCGCCGGAAGGGAACGTCATAGAGCCGCAGAGAGCGGCCTCTTCCGCACTTGATAATCTGAGAACTACACTTGATGATGCTGAGCGAGCTAGAACGGATTCTATGCTGCGAGCTACACAGGAAGGCGCCAGGAGGGAAGCCGAGACTGTCGCAGAAGCCGCCGCCAGAAACACGGAAGCCGCTAGATTAGCTGATGAGTTAAAAGGGTCTACCGCAAAGCAATTAGCGGAGCAGCAAGCCGCGCTTACTACCAGACAAGCGGGGGAACGCGGCGCCTCTCTTACCTCCTTGGAAAATGTACTTACGCCGGGAAGACGTGCCGCAGAATCCTCCAGTGCGCTCGCGGATACTCTTACTGCTGAGAGGGCTTTGAGAAATAAGACGGCTTCTGGTTTATACTCCCTACCTGATAAGGAAGTTCTTGTTCCGACTTCCCCTCTTAAAGAAGCTGCTGATGCGTTAGAAGTTGAAAGAAACTCTCTGTCTGGCGTTTCCCGAAGCGGGAAATACTTCCCACTTCGATTTATGAAGACATGGGCTGATGAGGGGTTCACGCATGGAAATGTGAAAGCCGGTGTTCTTGAAGCGGAAAGAGTTGCCATCAACCAGGAGATGGAGCAAGCGCGAAGCGCCGGTAATAACATCCTTGCCTCTAAACTGAAGACGCTTCGAAATGCTGTTGATGATGCTCTAGCGCAGGCTCCGGGTGTCAAGGAACAATTCGATCAAGCCAGAAAATATACAGCTTCGCAAGTTAAAGAGCCCTATCTTAACGGGATTTCACGTTCTATCTTTGAACCATATAAGTGGGGTGGTTTGAAGACACAGCCAGAGCGTATGTTGAATAACTATATCTCTCCTGATCTTAAGGGAGGGGCTACAAATGCAGAGAAGCTGCTATCGCTTCTTCCGGCGGACACTGTTAATGGAGTAAAGCAGTATAACCCACAAGATATTCAGACGATTCAAGATTTCGTCGTAGATAACCTTCGCCGTATGGTTTTGCCTCCGGGCGGAAAGGTTAACGCTCCGGCTCTTACCAAGTGGATAGGAGAGCATCAAGGGGCTTTAAACGTTATTCCAGGACTTCGCGAACGTATTGGAACGGTAGAGGACGCTGTTCGGTCTTTCGGAGACACCGCAACTAGACACGCAGAGGAGATAAAAGCCCTTAACGTCGGTGCGGAGGAGACAACAAAGTTTGCCCAAACTGAAGCCAAGCGTATAATTGATGAAGCTAAAGCTACAGGGAAATCCGCTGTTGAAGAAGCTAAGGCGTGGGCTAAGGAACTTTCCGATATAGCTAGTGACAAGTCCATCGTAAACGAAGCAAAGAGAAACTTGGACGCCTTCTCGAAATCTGCTCTTGCGAGAGCTATAGATAGAGAACCGATGCAATTCGCTGATGAACTACTTCGTAGTACAACTTGGCGTAAAGACATTACGGATACAATGGATAAACTAGCCGTCGATAAGGATGCTCTAAACGGATTTAAACGTGTAATCTTTGATAAAGCGTGGGAAGACCTCAGAGGTCTTATGTTCCAGAAATCCAATCTTACATTTGAAAATGAAATGAAGCGTCTGCGACCTCGCATGAGGCTTGTATTCGGCCCCGAAACAGCTAGACATTTTGATGCTGTCGCCACTGATGTTATGCTTAGTCGAGCAAGCTTTGTTGGACCGAGAAAGGCAGCCTCTGAGCATATTCTTCCAGGCGACCCCCGTTCTCTGGTCATGAAGTGGTTCCGTCGAGGAGGTGGAACACAGACCGCTAGGGGGATTGATCATATTATCAAATCCACCATAGCTGGATCTGGAATAGGTACAATGCTTGGGGGGATGCCCGGAGGAATTATCGGTGGTACAGGCACTGCTATTGCAGCTACATACGAAACTGCTATGGGGGCGTATCTGAAGAGAATTGACGAACTCTATAAAGAGATCGTTCTAGACCCTAAACTTGCTAAGTCTTTGATTGATAGGGTTATAACTAGACAAAATGCCCCTGGTAAATTCAGGGATTTCATCAGAGCCTATAATAGAGCATTGATGCCCGGATCTATCCCTATGACATATGATTTCTATCGTGCTACAATGGAGAATATGTTAAAGCCGGAGCTTATCCGGCGAAGTATTGCTGCCTCGGAGACAGATTAATATGGCCTCAACTTTTTCCTCTAATAAGAATTATGAGCTTCAGGCGACCGGGGAGCATATCAATACATGGGGACCTGTTCTCAACCAGAATTTCCAGACTATTGATGCCAATCTTGCCGGTGATTTTCCTGTCACAATTACTTCCGCTGACGTCACTTTAACGGCTTCTCAAGCGGCGAACCTTTCGTATATTGTTACGGGCGCGCTTACTGGAAATAGGTCCCTTATTTTTCCGCAGGTTGGTGGTTTCTACATCATCAATAACAGCACGTCTGGTGCCTATAGTTTAACCCTGAAAATGGCTACCGGGGCCACGGTAACGGCTATCCAGGGAGAGATTACCTTTATCTATTCCGATGGGACAGACATGATGGGTGTCTCCTCGACGGGGGGAACGGTTCTAACGGGATCGGGAGCACCGACTATAGCCGCTCCAGATGATACCATTTACTATGATATAACCAATATTCAGTTCTATGTCCGCGTGAGCAGTGCTTGGGTAGCAGCTACGCCTTCCTATAGCGCCAAGACAGCTAATACCATTTTAGCGGGGCCCGCTAGCGGCGCAGCGGCTACCCCTACCTACCGGGCGCTTGTGAGCGATGATATCCCTTTAGCCACTACCTCAGCTAAAGGCGGCGTGCTTCTAGGTTCTTCTACCCCAAATCCTCTTGGTACCGCTACAGTTGGTACGTCCACCGCCATGTCGAGGGAAGATCACGTCCATAAGGGTGCGGATCTTTCAACCACAACGGAGGTTACTGGGGTCTTGGCTGCTAGTCATTTCCCAGCGCTGACGGGGGACGTTACAACCTCATCCGGGTCAATTTCTACAACGTTAGCAAATACGGCCGTTACACCCGGATCTTACGGGTCCGCTACGCAAGTTGGTACTTTCACTGTGGATTCCAAAGGTCGTCTTACAGCAGCATCCAATACCTCTGTTCAGATTACCGAGTCCCAAGTAACAAACCTTGTAACTGACTTGAGCAATAAAGCGGCAAAAGGAGCCAACGCTGATATTACTTCCATGTCCGCGCTTACCTCTATAACTAGCGCGGTTAACGTAAGTAACACTTTAAAAGTTATGTCATCTCCAGTTGTGACGATCGGACCGTTTATTTCTACTGTTAT
>Ga0172377_10000482_pt1 | contig 37422 bp, 36 predicted proteins | sample Pumphouse3metaG_FD_119749 | JGI IMG/M metagenome (GOLD analysis project Ga0172377, IMG submission 119749) | Leachate microbial communities from a municipal landfill in Southern Ontario, Canada - Pumphouse #3 metaG | ecosystem: Engineered > Solid waste > Landfill > Unclassified | place: Canada... | reverse complement strand
TGGTTATGCTAGCCGGATAGGAAACCGTGTGGGCGTTTTTGCTGTATAATACCTGACCTGTTTCTGCGTCCATCAGGATGGCCTTAGGAGAGCTAATATCTATCGAGGCAAGGGCCTCTAAGGACCCTGACATGAGCACCAGAAGAGCTGTAAGTACTATTATAGTTGTGTTTTTTTTCATGACTCCCTCCAGTATTGTGAATAGAAATTATGCAATATTAATAGTATAACAGATAATTTCTATCGTTTACAGGGAAAGGACTGAATATCCAGAAAATACATGGCAATATACGTAGCACCATTTATATATAAAGTGTTAATAAAGTTACATAAGATGTGTCATCCTGAAGGAGGAACGACTGAAGGGTCCTTTTTTGCCTTCCTAAAGGTTCTTCGTTTACGCAAGGTCCTTCGCTTCGCTCAGGATGACAGCTGTGTAAAGTCTTTATTACGTTATATATAGAAGGAAAAAATAAAAAAATATAGAATATAACATAATTAATGGTTAAGGGGGTGGAAATATGGACCTCTCGAAAAGGGAATGGGTGTTAACAGGCTTTATTATCATATTATTGGCTACAAATGTAGGTCTTATTCTTAAAATGGAAGGGACAGGCAAAAGTAGCGTGGACAGTCAGAACCTGGACAGCTACTTTGTCGGGGAGGAAGAACACACCGAGACCGAAATAGTGGTACACATAACCGGGCAGATAAGAAACAGGGGAGTGATTTACATATCTGAAGGGGCCCGCACCATTGACGCAATAAATGCGGCGGGGGGTGCCCTGGAGGAAGCTGACCTCGATAGGGTTAACCTGGCAAGGGTTGTGCAGGATGGAGAGAAACTGCATGTCCCTGCCGTAGACGAAATTATGGATGATAATACTGGCCTTAGCTATACCGGGGATGCGAGTGCAAAAATAAACGTCAATATAGCCAGTGCTTCCCAGCTTGAAGCCCTGCCTGGTATTGGACCGGTGCTGGCAGGAAGGATTGTAGATTTCAGGGAAAGGGAAGGCCGGTTCCAAAAACCGGAGGATATAATGAAAGTTTCGGGCATAGGCCCGAAGGTTTATGATAATCTTAAGGATAGCATAACAGTTAGATGAGTGCCGTGGAAGATATAATGTAAATTTTATTTTTATTACAATACTTAAAGGAATTTTAGAAAAAGCATAGAATATATATACAATGTGTTATATAACTGCAGCTTGTAGTTATATATCAAAAAATAGCGAATAGGAGGGAAATCATGGAAGCTTTTATGGAATTAAACAGCAAGCTTAACAGTCTGGTTTGGGGCCCGTATATGTTGGTGTTAATTGTGGGAACCGGTGTATACTTAACATTCCGCACTAATTTTATGTCTATAACAAAAATGGGATACGTATTAAAGAACACACTGCTTAAAATGTTCGACAAGACAACTGTTGGAGAAGGGGAGATTACGCCCTTCCAGGCTGTTGCAACAGCTCTTGCCGCAACCATAGGTATTGGTAATATTGCCGGCGTTGCTACCGCTATTGCACTGGGGGGGCCGGGGGCCATATTCTGGATGTGGCTGTCGGCGATATTCGGGATGGCAACAAAATACGGGGAAGTCGTACTCGCCATCAAATACAGGGAGAAGACCCCGGACGGTCGTTTTGTAGGAGGTCCCATGTACTATATTCGAAACGGCCTTAACTTAAAATGGCTTGCCGCGGTTTTTGCATTCTTTGGGGCAATGGCAGCCTTCGGTATAGGTAACATGACTCAGGCCAACTCGGTGGCGGCTGCTTTGGAGACTACATTTGGCGCAAGCAAGCTGATTTCGGGAATAGTATTAGCAGTGGCAACAGCAGCGGTTATACTGGGAGGTCTTAAAAGGATCGCCCAGGTTACCGAAAGACTTGTTCCGTTCATGGCGGCGTTCTATATCATCGGGGGAATAATAATATTGGCTATAAAAGCGGCAGATATACCCGCAGCCTTTGGCTTAATATTCAGCTCGGCCTTTACAGGCACAGCGGCGATAGGCGGATTTGCCGGTTCGACCATTATGATGGCGGCAAGGTTTGGGGTTGCCCGGGGAGTATTCTCAAACGAAGCCGGCCTTGGTAGTGCGCCTATAGCCCACGCAGCGGCAACAACCGATAACCCGGTAAAACAGGGCCTGTGGGGAATATTCGAAGTGTTCATGGATACTATTGTGGTATGCACAATAACAGCACTGTCCATAGTAGTAACAGGCGTCTGGAATACCGGCGCAACCGGTGCCGCCCTTACCACGGCAGCTTTCGATGCGGGGCTTCCGGGACCCGGCGGTATTATTGTCGCAGTTGGCGTACTGCTGTTTGCATACTCCACCATTCTTAGCTGGGAATATTACGGGGAGCGTTGTGCCGAGTATCTTTTTGGAAGCAAAGCAATAATGTTATATAGGATTATATGGATACCCTTCATATTGATTGGGGCTATCGGCGGGCTGGTTACGATATGGGATATTGCCGATACGCTTAATGGGCTTATGGCTATCCCCAACCTGATAGGAATCCTTGGCCTAAGCGGAGTTGTAATAAAGCTTACCAAGGACTACTTTAGCAAAGGGAAAGAAGCTTAGCATTTAAGGCCCCGGTTAATCCGGGGCCTTTTCCTTGAATATTACTGCAGCATATGGGAAAATAAAGGGGAAAAGTCGATTACCTGGGAGGAATAAGTTATTATGAACAATAAAAAATTGTTAAGGTTGCTGCCTTCAGTGGACCAGATGCTGAGGAAGCCCGAGGTGGCCGGATTGATAGAACAGTATGCCCGCGTGACTGTTACCGAAAGCTTAAGGGAGATACTGCAGGAAACCCGCGACAGGGTTATGGACGGCGGCTTTGACGAAAGCGCAACTGCTACCGGAATGGAAGAGGGAATCGTTGAGGCGCTGGCGGAAAGGCTAAGGAGAAAAGGGCTGGGAAGACTTAAGGAGGTTATAAACGGTACAGGGGTGGTAATACATACAAACCTGGGCAGGTCGCCCGTACCGGAAAGTGCCGTGGCTGACCTTTCAAGGCTGGCTGGGAGATATATTAACCTTGAATATAACCTCCAAAGGGGCGTCCGGGGTTCCCGTCACGACTTAGTTCGGGACCTTGTATGTGGCACCACTGGTGCGGAGGATTGCATAGTGGTAAACAATAACGCGGCAGCGGTGCTGCTTACTCTGAGTGCCATGGCGTCGGGTAAGGAGGCAATCGTGTCTCGGGGAGAGCTTGTAGAAATAGGAGGCTCCTTTCGCATACCCGAAGTGATGGAGCAGGGCGGTGCTAGGCTTGTGGAAGTAGGCACCACCAACAAGACCTATATTGAAGACTACCAAAAGGCCATAGGCGAAGACACAGCCATGCTGCTTAAAGTTCACACCAGCAACTATCGTATTTGCGGGTTCACCGATGAGGTGTCCCGGCAAGAACTGGCCAGCCTTGGCAGGAAGCGCGGGATACCGGTGGTTGAGGACCTGGGCAGCGGTGTATTGGTCCACCTTGAAGAGTATGGCATTATCGGTGAACCAACAGTTCAGGATAGTATCAAGTCGGGAATAGATATAGTTACCTTCAGCGGTGACAAACTGCTGGGGGCCTCCCAGGCGGGCATAATTGCCGGTAAAAGCAAATATATAAAAAGAATCGCAAAGCATCCGCTGGCCCGGGCCGTCCGGGTGGACAGGCTTACGCTGGCGGTTCTTGAAAGCACCCTTCGGATATACGCCCAAGGTGAAAGGGTTTTGGATAGAATACCGGTGCTAAATATGCTGACAATTCCGGTATCAACTCTTGAGCAGCGGGCGGAGCGTCTTATGGAACTTGTGACGGATATAAAGGCCTATGCAAAGGTAACTATAGAGAAGGAATACTCCCAGGTTGGCGGGGGGGCACTGCCCCTTGAGAGGATAGAAACCCGTGTGTTGACCATTGAGCCAAAGGAAATGGCTGTAAACGAACTGGAGAAGGGTTTAAGGATGGCAAAGACCCCTGTTATAGGAAGGATTGTCAGGGACAGATACCTTATAGATGTAAGAACGGTTTTCGATGAACAGCTGCCGGTGCTGGCGGGGATGCTTATAGGTGTACTATCTGGGGGTGACGGAAGTTGAACAATATAATAATAGGGACGGCGGGCCATATAGACCACGGAAAGACCACTCTTATTAAGGCACTAACCGGAAGGAATACAGACAGGCTCAAGGAGGAACAGCGAAGGGGAATATCCATCGAGCTTGGATTTACCTACTTTGACCTGCCAGATGGCAGAAGGGCCGGGATAATAGATGTACCCGGCCATGAAAAGTTTATAAAGAATATGCTGGCAGGGGTGGGTGGAATGGATATGGTGCTTCTGGTGGTAGCGGCCGATGAGGGAATAATGCCCCAGACCACCGAGCACCTTAATATACTTGATATGATAAGGATTAAGAAAGGAATTGTGGTACTTACAAAGGCGGATATGGTGGAAGAAGAATGGCTGGAAATGGTTATAGAAGAAGTAAAGGAAAATATAAAAGGCACTTTCCTTGAAGGTGCTCCCGTGATACCTGTTTCATCGGTTACCGGGGCCGGCATTGACACCCTTGTAAAGACCATTGGGGAGATGACGGAGGAGCTTAATATAAAAAATTATGATTCCCTGTACAGGCTAAACATAGACAGGGCCTTTTCCATAACGGGGTTTGGCACTATAGTCACCGGGACCCTTATATCCGGCAAGGTAGAAGAGGGCCAGAGAGTTTGTATTTACCCCGCCGGCATAGAGGGCAGGATAAGAAACCTGCAGGTCCACGATCAGGATGTGGAGGCTGCTTACGCCGGGCAGAGGCTGGCGGTAAACATTGCCGGGGTAAAGAGGGACCAAATCCAAAGGGGAGACGTGATAGCCCCCGCCGGGGCACTGCAGCCAACTATGATGCTGGACTGCCGGCTACGGCTTGTTAAGGATACCGACTGGACAGTCGACAACAGGGGCAGGGTGCGGCTGCATATAGGCACGAAGGAAATACTGTGCAGGGTAGTACTGCTTGACAAGGAACAGTTGGGCCCTGGAGAAGAGTGTTATGCCCAGCTGCGGCTGGAGGAAGAGGCGGTGGCCCTTAGGGGAGACCGGTTCGTTATAAGAAGTTATTCTCCCATGGAGGCCATCGGAGGAGGGACAGTACTTGAGCCAAATCCGCCTAAGCGAAAAAGGTACAATAAAGATACAATGGAAGAGCTTAAGCTAAAGGAGAGTGGCAGCCCGCTACAGGTTCTGGAAAAGGTTATAAGCCTTAACAGCAGTTTCTTTCCCGGCAGGCCGAAGCTTATTGAGCTTACCGGTAAAAGCGAGGAGGAGCTGCAGCCCATGCTGAGCAACCTGGTAGACAGTGGGACGGTCAGGGAGTTCCAAAGCGGTAGCCAGAAGGTTTATATACACAAAGAGTATTTTTCCGGGCTGCTGCTAGGGGCAGATTCTTTGCTACGCGAGTTTCATGCCCGTTATCCGCTACGTAGCGGTATGCCGGTGGAGGAGTTTAGAAGTAAGCTCTTTGGCAGTCACAAAGGGACCTTTATCGACGAGGTGCTAAGAAGCATGGAGAAGGAGGGCACAATAAGTGTGACGTCCAGTGCTGCATCCCTTTCCGGTTTTAAAATACAACTCACACAGGACCAACAGGGTATAAGAGGGTATATACTGGACCTTCTGGAGAGGAAAGGTTATTCGCCCCCAGGAATAGGAGAGCTGTTACAGGGCAGCCCCTACGGCGGGGATGAAACGGCTGAAGTTTTGGATATGCTCGTTGAAAGCGGTGAAATAAAACGCATAGGCGAGGACACAGTGTTTCTAAAAGGATACTACGAAGGTGCGGTGGAATCTGTGGTGGAACACATCAGAGGGGAAGGCAGCATAAGCCTTGCAACCCTCCGGGACCATCTGGGCACCAGTAGAAAATATGCAATGGCCCTTTTGGAGGAGATGGACAGGGATAGGATAACTAAAAGGGTGGGGGACAATAGAGTTTTGTATGGGAGGAGTTAATTTGCCTGCAATAGACTTAAAATTTGGGAAGAATACAGTAAAGATTGAAGTACCACCCCAAAATCTGATGGATGTTTTGGAGGGAAGATTTAAAGAGGGAAGTATAGACGAGGACTACGAAAGAATCCAAATAAAGGAGGCTCTGCAGAATCCGATAGGGGCCCAAAGGCTATCCAGTATGGTAAATAGGGGACACAAAGTTGTAATAATGGCCAGCGATATAACCCGGCCTTCGCCGACCCGGAAGCTCCTTCCGCCTCTGCTTGAGGAACTGCTTAAGGCCGGTGTGTCCGAAGAGGATATTAAAATAATATTCGGAATGGGGATTCACCGGCCCCATACCCTGGAAGAGCAAAAAGCCCTAGTGGGCGAACAGATATTTAATGCTGTAAGGTGCGTTGACAGTAACAAGGAGGACTACATAAGCATAGGCAGCACAGAGCACGGCACCCCGCTTAATATTTGCCGATCGGTGGTGGAAGCGGATGTGAGGATTTGTACCGGAAATATAGAATACCATTATTTTGCCGGCTATTCGGGGGGAGCTAAAGCCATAATGCCCGGTGCAGCCAATTATGAAAGCATAAAGTATAACCACAGCCGTCAATTGGAAAGAGGTTCGGAGACGGGCAGGCTGGAGGGAAATCCCGTCCGGGAGGATATAGATGAGATAGGCCGGATACTGGGGATATCATTTATTCTAAACGCTGTGCTAAATGAGAAGAAGCAGGTGCTAAAAGCCTTTGCGGGGCATTATTTAGAGGCCCATAGGGCCGGTTGTAGGTACCTTGACGGGCTGTACAGAATAGACGTTCCTGAGCCGGCGGATATAGTTATTGTTTCCGCCGGAGGTTATCCAAAGGACATAAACCTGTACCAGGCCCAGAAAGCCCTGGATAATGCAAGCCATGTGGTAAAGGTAGGAGGCATAATAATACTGGTGGCGGAATGCGAAGAAGGATACGGCGAGGATACATTCGCCCGGTGGATTATGGAAGCGGACCTGCCCCAGCACCTCGAAGACAGGCTTAAAATGGAGTTTGTATTGGGAGGGCACAAAGCCGCCGCCATAGCCAGAGTGGTAAAAAAGGCGGAGGTGTTCATGATTTCGGCAATGGACAAGAGGGATATAGAAGCTGTATTTTTCACTAAAAAGGAATCGGTACAAAAAGCTCTGGACGATGCCATCAGCATTGTCGGAAAGCATGCGAAGGTACTGGTTATACCCCAGGGCGGGTCGGTATTCCCAAGCGTTGAGTAGATAGGATACTCGCACGTGCTTGCCAATCGTCTAAAATACTGCTATAATATTGCTTGCAGTTGAGTTTGGGGGTAGATGGGTGCTGGTGTGCCCCCTGGTCTTCAAAACCAGTCGCTGGGCGTTAGTAGCGTCCGGGGTGGGTTCGATTCCCACATACTCCCGCCAATTTTTTTGTCTCCGTTTACCGGAGGCTTTTTTTAATGCTTGTCCATTGATACGTGAGTGGAAACTGAGCAAAAACTCTGTAGGACTAATTAACAAATGATACACAACCCCAGTATTATGTTATTAGAAGGGAGGAGTAGGCATGGCCAAAAAGGAAACCAAAACAGGCAAAAAAAAGAAAGAGCAACAGGATAAGCAAACAACGGTAAGAGCTATGATGGACGCAAAGGTACCTTCCGCCTGCTACGAATTATCGGTAAAACCCGCCTGCCATCCAATGTTTAAGTATGAATCTGGATAATATAAGCGGGATGATTAATGCCATACCGCATATTATGATATATATTGTACCCGGTTATATAATTTTGAAGATAAGCCATTTCCAGCTTTCCAAAAAGGCGGACCATGACCAGTACATACTGGTCAAAAGCCTTGTAGTAAGTTTTGTATTTGTTTCGGCGGGCGAGGCCCTTTGGGGTTACCTGTTTCCAGGCGTCCAGGCATTATGCAATATGGCCTTCAGAAATACGATTATTGTATCTTCGGCGGTGGCGGGATTTTTATGGTCAAAATTCCTAACCAGTGCTTTTTTCGAAAGGGCCCTTTACAGCCTTGGCATCCATAAAACCCTACGGTCGGGTATCTGGGGCGATGTTGTGGACTTTGAGTACGGTCTGTGGCTTATGGTTTATATACCGGCGGACAGAGTGGTCTATGCAGGAAAACTGAGGAGGTATTTTGAAACAGAAACCATCGGCAATTATGTGGTGTTCCTCAGCAACTACACACTGTATGACTATAATGCTGAAGTCTTAAAGGACTATGTGGGTGATAACGACAAATGGGTAACACTGCATTCCAAGGATATTGGCAGGGCAGAACTGTTTTACCACGAAAACAGCGGGAAAATTTCCTATTAAAATATGGCGGAACATTGGAGGTGGGATGTATAAAATGACCAAGGATGAGTTTATTAAGGAGGTACTGTCAGGGGCGGTGGAGGGCTATAAAAAGTACAATATTTTACCCTCGCTGACGCTGGCCCAGGCGGCACTGGAAAGCGGATGGGGTAAAAACCATATCCATAACAACCTGTTCGGCATAAAGGCGACGTCCTCCTGGGACGGTAAGGTTGCGGAAGTTTGGACCACCGAATATATAAATGGCGAACCGCACAGGGTTAAGGCACTTTTCCGGGCCTATGACAGCTTTGCCGAAAGCGTGGAGGACCACAGCCGGCTGCTGGGAGAACTCCCGAGGTATGTCAAGGTTCGAGAAGCGAACAACTATAAGGAGGCCTGCTATGCGGTAAAGGAGGCGGGGTATGCTACCGACCCCGGGTATGCAGTTAAGCTGATAGGGATAATAGAAAGCAACGGACTTGAAAAGCATGATGAAGAGGTAAGGAAGGCCCACTGGGCTGAGGGTATATGGAAGAAGTTGAACGAAATGGGCATACCGGTGTACGAAAAGCGCTATGACGACGGGGCCACCCGGGGAGAGGTTATAGCACTAGTGCTAAGGGCGGTTAAGCGCATCCTGGGCGAATAACGGTTCGCTAGAGTATGTTTGCAAGCAGTATGGTCACGTCGTCTTCCAGTTTTTTGTCCAGTACAAAGCACGAGAATCGGTCGAAAACCTCATAGTACAGGTCCCGGGCATCCGCCTTTGTGTTCTGTGTAAGTATCTCCATAAGCCTTGTTTCGGTAAAGGCTTTGCCGTCCCTGTTAACTGCCTCCACAAGGCCGTCGGAGTACATGAGTATTCGGTCTCCGGGCTTAAGGGCCAATTTGCTGTCCCGGTACTGCGGGCTATGATACTGCGCCATTTTGCATATGGGGAACGGGTCTTTGGTAACAAGACTGAATACCTTTGAGCCGGATATTACCACCGGTTGGGTATTAAGCCCGGCGGAGGAGTAGGTGAATTCCCGGGTCCTTTTATTATATACTCCATAGAATATAAGCAGGTACAATTCATCGGGGAATCTTGAGTTGTTGAACTGGGAAAATAAGTCTTTAAGAACCCTGGAAGGGGACAGCAGAACCTCTTTTCTTTGCGTATCCAGTTTGTTGCTAAGTATTGTCCTATCCACGAATATGGTTATTATTGAGGAGGATATGCCATGCCCTGACACGTCGGCCAGATAAAACCCCACGTTTTCATTGTCTATACAGAATACATTGTAAAAGTCGCCGCTTAAACTCTTGCATGGTATAAGGTCGGAATAAAAGTCTATTCCGGGGCAGCCCAAACTTCTGTCAGGAAGCATGGACTGCTGTATCTCCCTTGCCAGTTCAATATCCTTGTACAGTTGGCTGTTGGTTTCCAAAATGTCCTGCCTTGCTTTTTCCACTTCCTGTTCCAAGGTGCGGGCGTGTTTTTTCAAAAGCGCATCGGCCCTTTCCAGCCGTTCATAGGGGAGCCTTACGTTCTGTACGAACATTACGTTGAACATTATGGAATAAGCAATTATCTTGAATACGTGCCCCATAAGGTTGTACATGTCAAATACGCTTATGTACAGCGTAAAGCACAGCTCGCTAAAAATGCTTATAATAAGCGCAGTAGCAAAAAGAACGGAGGTGTTGTCACCGGTATTTTTATATTCCCGTAACGATAGGGCTATGGCAGCAGCCTGCAAGGCTATTATTGCGTACTCAGCCTGAATCTTTAGCGGTGTAAGGCCCTGTCCCTCGATATAAACTGCTGGCAGCGCATCGGTTCGGAAGGTTACCGCATAAAAAAACGACAGTGAAACCAGCAGGGATAGACTAAGCACTAACCAGCGTGATATACGGGTGGTCCTTTCCGGTTTGGTATAAGCTGCCATCAGGAAACCTGCCGCCATTATAAAGCGGGCAATCACCCAATAGGTGGTTGGGATGGCGGTGCCGTTGGGGACAAAAAAGTCCGGCATTCCCTTATAGGACAGCGTATGGAGTATGTCCAGAAAACCGCCGATGAGGAATATGCAGGCCAAAACAAGTTGCCTTAGTCTGGAGTTTTGATGGTAAATATAGAAGATAAGCGTAAAGATAGCGAAGGCAAACAATACGCTCAAAAACTCCAAAAAGGTGTGTAACGCCAGAAACCACTCTTCTCCTATGGAGGTGTGCATGAAGGAGCCGGTACTGCCCAGTAGTACATACACAAGGAGACACAGGACGAAGGTGAGTATTGGATTTAGGTAAGCGTTTTTTTTGACGGATATGTATTCTCTCATGACAGATTTCTCCCTTTATTTCCTTAAAACTTCTACAAGTTATGCGCTTTTTCCTTTAAAAACTGCTTGTATTAAAAGAAATTTATATACAACGCACTAGTAGTATTACATTCCTTGTCTATTAATCTGACTTTTATCTGTCATTCTGAGGGCGAAGCCCGAAGAATCTGATTTGGAGATAGATCCTTCGCTATCGCTCAGGATGACAGAAGTGCTCAGGATGACACACTAAGATATGTAAAGTTTTAAATGAGTTGTATGTAGTTTTAAAGCCCGGTTGTCGTAATAGCTGAAGCCTTGCATAAGAATAAGGAAGGCGAGCTGGTCAGTGGCTAGCCCTCCGATTGTTTTTGGTCGATTTTTTTAAAGGATGGCGGCTCTTTTTTTGCCGCCGGCTTAATTGTATCCATCATACGGAACACCTCCACCATTTCCAGTGCCTTGCCGGCTACGTTTAAGGCGGCCTGCCCCTCGGGGTCAAGATGCGGTTTTACTGCAGAGAGCATCCCCAGCGGGGAAGGGCTGTGGCCGGTACGTAGGGCGGAGCTTCCGAAGTAAAGGTCCGGGTTCATAATATTCTTTAACTCCATTACCTTTGCAATAATGTGCATCAGCTGACTGTATGTAGGGTCAAGGTGCGGAAGAGAAGCTTTTATTATCCTTATTGTTTTATCCTCCGCAAGGGTATCCATTTGGAAAATGGCCGGGTTGTGATGCATATTCTTCCCGGGGCTCCTGTCTACGGTGGCCGGAAGGGCCTGAGGCTTTGCGTCGCTCGTTTGTCCCGTTTGGCCGAACATTTTTGATACCATCATTGCCAGTTTAAGCATCTGTCCAAGGTCCGGCGACTTATTCTTTTCTGCCGTTATCCTGTAATGGCAGTTTTTACACATTTCGTTCATTTCAGTGTCCATAGGTTTCCCCCCAAAAAATGATATCTGTATATAATATGCAAAAGACGCGTAAATGCCAATGGAAACAATGAAAAAAACCGTGATAATCGATCGGTTATCACGGTGAGTTGGAATATGTTATTCGAAAGCCTGCAGCAGATTTTTTAGCTGCTCCATTTCTTCCTTTGACAGTATGGGCTGGACAAATTCAAAAAGCTTGTTTTTATCCTCTTGGGTTATTTCCTTCTTGCCAGAGGCCTCCTTTATACGTCTGGCCTCCTCCAGCAGCTCTGCCTCGCTCATATGTGAATACTTTTCCAGCATGCCGTTAATTAATTGCGGGTCCAAGTGATTCAAATTAATACCTCCCATCTATTGTTATTATTATACGTTTAAGAGCCTATTGTGTTTCTACAAAAATTAACAGAATTATCAGAGGCAATAAAATGCCAAGGGTTGAGAACTGCATTCCGCTTATTGAATCGGAGTTGGGTTTTCTGCTGGCAAGGTCCATTGGGTGCATATTCCCCCCTCCGCGGGAATGGGCCAGGTCCTCCGCCATAACCTTGGCCAGAGTGGCCATGCTATAGGAGGAAACGAGCTTGTCGATAAGGGTGCAGCATGTATCGTCCACAAAGGGTTTTAGGGCGGACAGCAGTGCTATTTCAGGAGGAGGATTCTGGTTTAGTATTTCACCCCGGCTTTTGATGGCCTCCTCAAAGGGGGCTACGTATTTTCCATGCAGGTTTTGGGCAATAAGTTCCATTATTTCAGCCGCATCCTGCTCAATTCTCCTGTCTATGGCCGGCACCCCCTTCATGGACCTTTACGATTGCTGCCAGGTCTATAAGGCCTTTCCCCTGGGCGTAGGATGGGAAATCCAGGTCCTTTGCGGTGGACATCATAAGCTCTTTAACCTGCTCGTTGGTATAACCGCGGAACATTTCGTGTATAAGGGCGGCACAGCCGGAAACAATAGGTGTTGCCATGGATGTGCCCGACAGGGACCTGTACAGTTCATCGCCTTCGCGGTTTTGTACCGCCAGCGAAATTATGTTTACTCCCGGTGCGATTATATCCGGTTTTGCCACCATTCTCTTCGTGGGACCTCTGCTGGAAAAATCGGCTATTCTATCGTCCTTGGTGGAAGTTGTATCACGGTCATCCAGGGCACCTGCTGTAATTACCTCGGGACATATTCCCGGAGAAGAAATGGTCTGCCTGCCCGGACCTTCATTGCCGGCGGCACAGATAACCGTCATCCCTCTTTTCCAAGCCTCCGTCACTGCTTTGTCAATGGGGGAATAGGAAAGGGATTTAGGCTGTGAGCCGAGGGAGAGGTTGAGTACCTTTATGTTGTACTGGGTTCTGTTGTCAAGGACCCATTGGATTGCTGCAATTACATCCGAGGTATCCCCGCTACCTTCTTTGTCCAGGGTTTTCACCGCTATTATATTGGCCTGTGGTGCTATCCCGGAATATTTCCCCTGCGAGCCGTAACCGTTTCCGGCGATACAGCCCGCCACATGGGTGCCGTGGCCGTTGTCATCATAGGGTTCCTTTTTTTTGTTTATATAGTCCTTAAAGGCCACAATACGATCGGTGGGATTTATAAGGTCCGGGTGGGGTGCCACTCCGGTATCAACCACCGCGACGCCTATGCCTCTGCCGGTATAGCTTATAGGCTGGGGACGGTCCTCCCTTATTGTCTCACGGGCTACGTTCATGTGAATAAAGACCTTTGTGTCATCGGTTACGTATTCGACCTCATCCAGTACGGCCAGTTTATGCACTAATAGAGCGGGCACTTCCAGGGCTATTGCCTTTATTATGGGTAGATGGTGCTTCAGCCTTACATCGGGATGCCGGCACAGACATTTTTCCATATGGGAGAGACTGTGGTCCTTATGGTAAAGAATAACCGGGATCCTTTCGTTGCCACTTGTTTTAATTCGGGGCATCAGTCCCGGGTCAATGCTGGCCCTGCGGTAGGGATTGGTCATAAGATTTTTTAAAAGCAATAGCAAAAGGATTTCCCTTGAATAGTTCATTTGATTCACCTCACAAAATTCACCTACAATATTCTATGGGCCATAGGGCGGAATTGTTAAAGTATATGTAAAGTCTTTATCAAGTTACATATAGTTGGAAGGTGACATGAAAAAACATCCATGGACTATTACGGCCATACCCTTTATAATAGTCTTATGATATTATGTAAACCAAAGGGTGATTAAATGAGTCGTAAAAGAATTCTGATAATGCTAACAGTAGTATTTTTGGTGGCGGCTGTAGCTGTGGGTGCATATTTTTATAATCAAAGAGCCAAAAATATTGACAGGATAACATATCTGGATTTTTCAGAAAAAGCCGAAAACGGCAATGTGGAGGTCGTATACTTAAGCGATAGCCCAAGCCTGGAGGGAGAATTAACCGACGGGAGCAGATTCATAACCGAAAACCCGAGAAGCCAGGACTTTAAGGAAAGCATGCTGGTTCTCGGTGTAAGGGTGGAAGAGGGGCAAAGGAACAGTGCCCTTATGTCAGCCTTAAGGATGGTTCTTGTATTTGGCATTATAACCTTTTCGGTTTGGGGAATTTCCAGGCTTATGAACCGGGAAACCTCATCGGGGCGAAAAGACCCGGCGGATAAACTATCCACTATGCATTGTGAGACGGTCCGGGATGCAGGCGTTGGTTTTGACGATGTAGCGGGTAACGATGAAGCCAAGGAAAGCATAAAGGATATAGTGGATTTTTTGAAAAACCCTGAAAAATATGCCAGGATGGGTGCCCGTATGCCCAGTGGTGTTATCTTTTACGGCCCTCCCGGTACCGGTAAGACTCTGTTGGCGAAGGCGGTGGCCGGGGAAGCTGGGGTACCCTATTTTGCCTTTTCCGGTTCCGATTTTGTACAGGTTTATGTCGGTGTGGGAGCCGCACGCGTACGGGACGTGTTTAAGAAAGCCCGTGACATGGGCCGGTGTGTTATATTCTTTGACGAGATTGACGCGCTGGGCAAAAAAAGGAACGGAATGGCCTCCGGTGGGAACGATGAGAGAAACCAGACCCTTAATGCGTTGCTTACCGAGATGTCCGGGTTTAACTCAAACGACGGCATAGTGGTGATTGCTGCCACAAACAGGCTGGATGTGCTGGACGAGGCTCTTCTGCGGCCGGGTCGGTTTGACAGGCAAGTGGAAATTGGGCTCCCCGATATAAATGGAAGACTTGAAATATTAAAGATTCACAGCAGGAACAAACCTCTTAGTAAGGATATGGACCTGAAAAACCTCGCACACCAGACGGTATTTTTTAGCGGAGCGCAGCTGGAAAGCCTTATGAATGAGGCAGCGATATTTGCAGCCAAGAGGGGTTCGAAGCTGATTGAAAAGGATGATATAGATAAGGCCTATTACACGGTAATTGCAGGGGCGGAGAAGAAGGACAGGAGTGCTATCTCCCGGCTGGACAGGGAGATAACCGCTTATCATGAAGCGGGGCATGCCCTAGTCACAAAGCTTGTGGCACCGGAAAACCGTGTTACAAAGGTTACAATAATACCCAGCACCAAGGGAGCTGGGGGATTTAGTGTTTCTCTGCCGCCGGATCGGATGTACCGAAGCAGAATACAGATGGAAAACAGTATCAAAATAGCCCTTGCGGGGCGGATAGCCGAGGAGATAATATTCGGTAAGGATAACGTAACCACCGGGGCTTCAAATGATATTGAAAAGGCCACCCAGATCGTTATGGCACTGGTTAAACGCTTTGGTATGGGAGATAGTACCGGAATGCTTAACTACGATATTCTTTTCCAGAACAGCGTTGCAAACCAGGAGCGTATAGTGGAGGAATGCAGGGCCTTTATGGACAAATATTATAGGGAAACCTCCGACCTGCTGGTGGAAAACAAATACCTGCTTGATCGGATAGCCCGCACCCTGCTTGCGGAGGAATCCATTGACGAAGAGTGCTTAGAGGGCATAGTGTCCGGCCAGGTAAGCGGACCGGCCGTTGCGGCGGAGGAATGCTTGCCGGGGGAAAGTGGGCAAAAATCATTGGAATTCGGTTCACCCATTATTTAGTCTCTTTTAAATAATATCACCGTCGCTAGCGCTCAGGATGACCGTTAGAAGATGTAAAATCTTAAGCACGTAATATATAGTAGTTTTGGATTAATTCTACCGGGCTGTGCAAAGGCCGCACCGGCTAATAAACACATATCGAAACAACCCGAGACGTAAGGGGTTGTTTTTTTTGTTTATATGATACAGGTGAGGTTTTTCTTTTCCTAATAAAGGTGTACAATTAAAAATAATGTTAATGATTCTGAAGGGATATTAGGAATTCCTTCGTCTATTTAAGTGAGAGGTGCGATGTTGGACCAGCCAAAGTCACCGTCCCCGTGGCTGGAGCATTTCTCACATCCCACTTAGCATTTCACATTTGGAAGGGGGGGAGAGATGAAACCTGAGGATGTATTGATAAAACGGGCGGCCGCCGGCGATAAAGCCGCCTACGAAAAGCTGGTGGACCAATACAAAAATTACGTATTCGCAATCGTTTTAAATCTTACAAGGGACAGTTTCCATGCCGACAACGTCGCCCAGGAGGTATTCCTGCAGGTTTACATCTCTTTACCTCGGTACAGGTTTGAGGGTTTTAGGACCTGGATAGGCAGGATCGCAGTCCGCAAGGCGATAGACTGGAAAAGAAAGCAGCAGAGAATTGCGGAGAAGGAAAGGCTGGCGGCGGCGGAAAATCTGGCGGCCCGGGGACAGCAAAGCAGTCCGGAGCAGACGTTAATAAAGAAGGAAGAAGCGCAAAGGATTAGAAGCCTTTGCGGACAGTTGCCGGACGGTTATAAAACGGTAGTGGAAAAATACTACTTTTTCGGCAAGAGCTATCGACAGATAGCAGACGAGGAGGGTATTGCACTTAAGACGGTGGAGACAAGGCTGTACAGGGCAAGGCAGAAGCTAAAAGAACAGTGGAAGGAGGATGGTTAGATGGCGCATTATAGCGGGGAGGAATGGAAGGCCTTTATTGAAGGAACCCTGGAAGAGGAAAAGTTCGGTGCCATGGAGGAGCATTTGCTTGAATGCGACAAATGCGTGGAAGAGTATTTATCCTGTTTCTCCAAAGAGGGTGCAGCCGATGACGTCATAGAACTCCATCCACGGTTTACTTCCAATGTAATGAAAAGAATAAACCATTTGGAGACAAGGCGAAGGGTAAGGGCCAAAGGGAGAGACATTTTTTACTACTCGGTGGCGGCATGCCTGACTATATTCTTTGTGTATGCCGGGGTTTTTGAGGGCTTTGCCTGTATGATACCGGAAATAACCCAAGAAAGGCTGGAAACACTGCATCCCTTTCAGGAAGACAGCCAAAGCATAATCGAGTTTGGATGGTCGGATAAACTGATGAACAGTACTTTAACCTTTATAGACACGATGAAACCAAAGGGTGAGGAGGTTTTGGATTGAAAAGAAAAAGCAAGTTTGTAGTATTTATTCTGTCAGTAATACCGGGGCTAAGCCATATATATTTGGGTCTTTTTTACAGAGGGTATATATTCATGGGTGCCACGGCGGCGGCTGTGGCGGTGGTGCTGGGGTTTTGCGCCCTGCTTCACAGCGATCGGCCTATGATACTGCTGCTGGGATTGCCGGTGTTGTGGTTTGTTGCTCTTATAGACAGTATGACGTTGACCGATAAGGTTAACAGCTGCATGACTTTAAACCCCGATGAAGAGGACAGCCCGGGAATTGGTGCGATACCGACGGATAACAAACTAAGTGACCAGAACAGGAAAATAACAACCTGTCTACTGTCGGTGGTTCCCGGTGCGGGGCACATGTTTCTCGGCTATCAAAAATTGGGCCTGGAGCTAATGACTCTGTTTTTCTTCAGTTTCTTCTTCATTGACTGGCTGAGGATCGGGTTTTTCATGTTCATAATACCGGTAATATGGTTTTACAGTATGTTTGATGCGCTGCATAAGGCCTCCGGCGACGGTACTCCTGTAGAAGAGGGAAGCCTGTCGGTGCTCGAACTAATAGGTGAAAACAGCAGTAGATGGAGCGGTTCCAAACTGCTGGGTTACGGCCTTATCCTCATAGGCGTGCTACTTATATTCGATAGAATCATATCGCCGATGATTCCCTATGAAATAAGGAACTATCTGCAGACCGGCATTGTTGCGCTGTTGTTTATAGCCGGCGGTATAAGAATACTTACAGGCGGGCGCAAAGAAGGAAGTACCGAAGCTGAGGAGGTATTGGAAGAATGCGAAAATGGAGAGTAGGGACCCTGTCCCTGGGAGTTTTAATGATTGCACTGGGGGTAATAATGCTGGCAGCCCAGTTCAAACAGGTGGCCATACTTGATACGCTGATTATTTGGTGGCCCATAATACTTGTTCTTATAGGCGCGGAGATACTTATGCAGGTCTATACCGCCGAGGAGCAGCAGCCAAAAATAAAATACGATGCTTTCAGCATTTTCATAATATTTATAATGGTGTTTTTCAGCATTGGAATGTACGCATTAACCTCAACCGGCGTTATTGAAGGAATAGCCTGGATGGTGGAAAGCAGCATTGTTTCGGTGGAGATACCGTCCCAGAGAACGGCAGTAGACGAAGGAGTGGAAAAGGTTGTGGTATCCGCCTCCAGAGGAAGGGTGGACGTAAAAAAGAGCAGTACTTCCGAGGTAGTTGTATTCGGCGAGGCTGTGGTAAACGCAGCCAACAATGAAGAGGCCAATGCCTTGGCGGAGCAAAACATGGCGGTAATCCGAAGGGAAGGGAATACCCTATTTATACAGTTTTTATCCAACACCTGGTCGGGGGACTTTAAACCGGGTATAAGGGAAATAAGGCATACACTAATGCTACCCCAAGATGTAGAAGTCGAGGTCAGCGGTCCCAATTATTTCAACCTGGATATTGACGGGGAAGCCTTTGGAAAGGACTGGTTAATAAAGGGAGACGGATCGGTCAGTATTACGACAGCCGCTTCCTCCGACCTGACCATAGATGCTCAGGTAAGGGGCCGGGACAATTTTGGGGGAAATGCAAACTGGGAAATAGAACAAAGGTCTGGCGTTAACACAAATGGAGGGTCGGAGTATGAAGGGCACCTCAAATGGGGTGACGGCACGAACAGAGTCAATATATTACTGGATGGCGGAGAGATAGTGATTAATGAGATATAGCAATTTGGCCAAGTCCAAGGCCCGGAAACAGTGAGTTTCCGGGCCTTGGGTATTTTATTCATATTTTCGCAATATCTACTGTTCACTGGCCTGAGGCCGTGGTACGCAGATTACCTGTCCTGGCTCAATTTCGTCAAGGTCTATATCTGGGTTGAGCCGCCTTAAGGCGGCGGGCGTGGTGTTAAATCTCCTGGCGATGGATGAAACGGTATCTCCGCGCCTTACGGTGTACGGTCTTGAGCCGGCCGGGCATTCCTCAGGCTCCGGTTCTTCCGGTCTCGGGACACAGATAACCTGCCCTATCTGTAGGTTGTTGGGGTCCACATTCGGATTGAGCCGCCTTAAGGCGTTTACAGTGGTGTTAAACCTCTGAGCAAGGGAGAAAAAGGTATCCCCCGACCTGATGGTATAAGGCCTTGAGCCTTGGGGGCACTCATCCGGCGGTTCCGGTGCAGCCGTCGGTATACATATTACCTGGCCTATCTGCAGGTTATTTGGGTCTATGCCCGGGTTGGCATCGATAATGGCCTCAACGGTTGTGTTGAATCTATTTGCGAGGGCAAAAAGCGTATCCCCCGACCTGATGGTGTATGGTCTTGTATTTGCAGGACACTCATCTGGCGGTGTAGCCACAGGGATACAGATTATTTGGCCCACCCTCAGCGATTCGGGGTCTAAACCGGGATTTATTCTCAGTATGGCATTAACCGTTGTGCCAAACCTCCTAGCCAGAGCAAACAGGGTATCCCCCGCCCTAATTGTATAACGCCTTGAGCCTGGAGGACAGGTTACAGGAGGACCCGGCCGCGGAATACATATCACCTGACCTACCAGCAGAGCATCGGGATTTACTCCTGGGTTTGCGTCAATAAGCGCTTCAAGGGAAACATTGAACCTTTGAGCTATTGCAAAGAAAGTATCTCCTGCCCTTATTGTATAGGCCTCGGTGTTTTCCGGGCATTCACCCGGTTCTGCCAGCGGGATACAAATCCTCTGGCCTATCATAAGCCTGTTGGGGTCAATTCCCGGGTTAGCCTCCAGCAAATCGTCCAGCGGTACATTGAACCGGCGCGAAATAGCGAACAACGTATCCCCGGCGCGTATGGTGTAAAAGTTGCCTCCCGGGCAGGGTGTCGGCAGAGGCACCGGCTGTGTGGGTATACATATTACCTGACCCACCTGAAGGAAATTGGGGTTAACGTTGGGGTTAGCAGCAATTAGAGCCGGTACTGTTGTGTTGAATCGCTGTGCGATGGAAAAGAAAGTATCGCCCGGCCTGACTGTGTAGGCTAGCATATTTGGAGGGCATTGTCTCCCCATATAGTTATACACTTGAATATCACCTCCTCAATATAAGGTATTCAGATAATAGGAAAAAGTTCTGGGGTGGATAAAAATTATTAGCGGTTAATAATAGAGCACCAGAGAACGGTTAAAGGGTATCGGCGTTTATCGTCGAATATCAATAGTAAAAAGGCTGTGCAGGGGAGGTATGAGTTAAGTGAAATCCAGGATACTATTTGTATCAACATACCCGGAACTGACGGCTATGGCTGGAGAGATTTCCGACAAACTAGGAATACCCCTTAATATACACGAGGGCGGGATAATGAGGGACGGGCATATTTTTGCCAAGGAAAGGGAAAAGGAACTGGACGTAATAATAAGCTGCGGTGCCACGGCGGCCGCAATAAAGGAAATGGTGTCAATACCTGTCGTTTCGGTGGAGACAGGAACTGTTGATTTTCTGAATGCCCTTATAAAGGCCCGGGAATACGGGGACAGGATAGGGCTGGTAAGCTATAAGAACGAACGGCTTGAAGACCTTGAGGGATTGAAAAGCGTGTTAAATATAGATTTCATAGATTTCCCCTATTCCAACAAGGAGGAACTGGAAGCTAGAATGGAGGATGCCCTGGCCTTCGAAAAGCTTACAGTGGTCAGTATGGGGAACTGCATAATAGAGGTAGCTGCAAAAAAGGGGCTAAAGGGCGTACTTATAAACCACAGTAGGAGATCTGTGGAACAGGCCATAATTGCCGCCAGAAATATTAGCCACCTGGGCAGAAGGGAAAAGGAAAGGGCGGAGAGGCTTAAGGCGGTTATCGACTATTCCGGCGAAGGAATAGTGGCCGCCGACAAAAATGGAGTTATAACCACCTTCAACCCCGCAGCGGAAAAAATATTAGGCATTAACGCGGCAGAGGCGGTAGGGCGCCCTGCGGGGGTGTTGGGTAAGGAAGGCTGCTTTGACGTATTCTACGGGGAACGCAGACAGGACCTTGGAAGGCTCATCAATATAAATAATACTCAGATAATACTCAACAAAGTGCCCATTATAGTGGACAGCGAACAGGTGGGCACCGTTTTTACACTCCAGGAGGTATCAAGGATTCAGAAACTGGAGCACAAGGTAAGGAAAGAACTCTATACGAAGGGGCTGGTGGCCCGGTACCGGTTTGAGGATATAATAGGTGAAAGCAGCGTAATAAAGGAGGCCATAATAAAGGCACAGAAGTTCGGCAGGACCTCCACAACGGTACTCATTGAGGGAGAGACAGGGACCGGTAAGGAGTTATTCGCCCAGAGCATACATAATATAAGCTCGAGGAGGAAGGGGCCCTTTGTAGCAATAAATTGCGCCGCCCTTCCGGAGAACCTGTTGGAGAGCGAACTGTTCGGTTATGAGGAGGGAGCCTTCACCGGGGCAAAAAAGGGAGGAAAGCCCGGGTTGTTTGAACTGGCCCACGGGGGGACCATTTTTCTGGATGAAATAAGCCAGATTTCGCCCAGGCTTCAAAGTAGGCTCCTTAGGGTGATACAGGAAAAGGAAGTGCTGCGTATTGGCGGGGAATATATACTCAATATAGATGCCAGGGTTATTTCCGCAACTAATCACAATCTTTACGAACTGGTACAAAAGGGTGAGTTCCGGGAGGACCTGTTCTTCCGTATAAATGTGTTAAACCTTAAGGTCCCACCCCTTAGGGCAAGGAGGGAAGACATTCCGTTACTCGCAGGGTACCTTTTAAAGAATGCCAACCACAGGCATAATACCCACATTACCGACATAACCGACGGTGGGATGGAGCTTTTGAAAAGGTATAACTGGCCGGGGAACGTAAGGGAACTGGAAAGCTTTGCGGAGAAGATGGTAATCCTTGCAGAGCAGCCGGTTATTGACCAGTATTTTGTGCGGCAGCTTCTGTCTGCCCATGCGGTGTACAAGGATACCGGCACCGGTAAAAACGCAGACAGGGATGACGTCATAGAGGTAAGCGTCGGTTCTTTAAGGGATATGGAACTGCAGCTTATAGAGACCATAAGCAGCAGGTACAGGGGCGATAAACAACTCATTTCCGGGAAACTGGGTATAAGCAGAACAACCCTCTGGAAAAAGCTTAAGGAACTGGAGGCCGAAGACCAGTAAAAAACCTATTTTCAAACCCTTCTTGTTTAAATTATTAACAAATCCCGTTCATTTATCAACAATCGAAACACTATAGTGCCCTGAGTTCAAAACGCTGGGCTTTGGTATCGCTTACGGTAAGGCGGGTCCCTTAGAGGTTGCGGCAAATACACGTCGGTGACCGGAGTGGTATGGATTTTGCTACTGTATACCGGTAATGAGAGATGTACGAAATATTTGCGAAAAGGGGTAAGGCATATGAACAGCGTAACGGTCAACGGGTTATGGTGCAAGAAATGCGGTATATGTGTAGAATATTGCCCTGCAAAGGTTTTTACGGCGGAAAAAGACGGTACTCCGGTGCCGGCCTACCAGGAGAAATGTACCGGCTGCGGGATTTGTGTTTTAAGATGTCCGGACTTTGCACTGGACGTGGGGGTGGATGTAGATGACGGTAAAAGGTAATGTAAGGTTTATCCAGGGCAACGAAGCCATGGCCGAGGGCGCACTGGCCGCCGGGGCGAGATTTTTTGCCGGTTATCCCATAACCCCATCCTCCGAGATAGCGGAGGTTTCCTCCAGACGTCTGCCCAAGCTAGGCGGCGTATACGTGCAGATGGAGGACGAGATAGGCTCAATTGCAGCGGTTATAGGTGCCTCGGTTGCCGGCAAAAAGTCATTTACCGCCACCAGCGGGCCGGGATTTTCGCTTATGCAGGAGAACCTGGGCGTAGCGGTAATGGCGGAAGTGCCCTGCGTCATTATAAATGTACAGCGCTCGGGGCCAAGCACCGGGCTTGCCACAAAGCCCGCCCAGGGCGATGTTATGCAGTGCCGGTGGGGTACCCACGGCGACCACGGAATAATAGTGTTGTCGCCCTCCTCGGTACAGGACTGCTATGACCTTACCATAAAGGCCTTTAGCCTTGCTGAGGAGTACAGGACACCGGTAATTCTCCTGGCAGACGAAATAGTGGGACACATGCGGGAGAAGGTGGTATTTCAGGAGCTCCAGACTGATGAAATAAAGGTGCGGAAAGCCCCGGGCTGCAGTCCGGAATATTATAAACCCTTCCGGCTTGGTGAAGGGGTTACGCCGCTGGCGTGCTACGGCGGCGAGCATGTTTTCAGGGTGTCCGGCTCCACCCACGACGAATGGGGCTTTGCCTGCAGCAGGCCGGGAAACGCCGAAAAGTACATAAGACACTACACCGAAAAGATAGAGAATAACAGGGACAGGATAGTATTAACGAGAGAATATAACCTGTCCGATGCGGAATACACCATTGTTACATTCGGCTGCACAACAAGGTCGGCCCTGGAAGCGATGTACATAGCACGGAGTACGGGCAAAAGGGTGGGCGTGTTGGAGCTTGTTACTTTGTGGCCCTTTGCGGAGGAAAGTGTAATGGAGGCATGTCAAAACGCCAGGGCGGTAATAGTCCCTGAGATGAACCTGGGCCAGGTGTTAAGGGAGGTTCAAAGGGTGGTCGGCAGGAATATTCCGGTGGTCGGTGTAAACAAAGTGGACAGCAAGGCAATACGCCCTGCGGAAATACTGGACAAAATAAGGGAGGTGGAGACATGTCTAGTATAAAATACGACGACTACCTGCTGAAGGATAAACTACCTTTGTTCTGGTGCGGCGGCTGCGGTAACGGGAACGTTTTGGGGTCCATATTGAGGGCCTTTGCCAACCTCAAATTTAAGAGGCAAAAAACAGTGGTGGTAACCGGAATAGGCTGTTGGGGCAAGGCCGACGATTATATTAACACCAATACATTCCACGGTACCCACGGCAGGGCCCTGGCCTTTGCCACAGGGATTAAGCTTGCCAACCCGGACCTGAATGTTATAGCCCTTATGGGGGATGGCGACGGTGCCACCATTGGCGGAAACCATCTTATACATGCGGCCAGGAGGAATGTGGATATTACCGCCGTTTTGGTAAACAACTTTAACTACGGAATGACCGGCGGACAGTATTCGGGTACAACGCCGGAGCATTCATTCACCTCCACCTCGAGGTACGGTCACATTGAGGAGGGTTTTGACTTGTGCAAGTTGGCGGCGGCGGCGGGGGCCCCTTTTGTGGCAAGAGGTACGGTGTATGGAATTACCCAGCTTGACAAACTGGTGGAACAGGCCCTTTGTAAAAAAGGCTTCTCCTTTGTAGAGGTTATAACACCCTGCCCGACCCACTTCGGGAGGCTAAACGGCTTAAAAACGGCATCGTTGATGCTTAACTGGATTAAGGAAAACAGCGTTACCAAAAATCAGGCGGAGAAGATGTCCGACGGAGAAATAAGGGGCAAGTTTGTTACCGGGGTATTTGTGGACGTGGATAAGGAGGACTACAGCACCAGGTACAAGAAGCTTCAGCAAAGGGCAGCGGAAGCAGTGGAAGGGGGCTGCGATAAATGAAGGACAGGTGGGAGATAATACTAAGCGGTGTAGGTGGCCAGGGCCTTATTCTAAGCGGTACCATACTGGGTGAAGCGGCTGTCGTTTATGAGGGCAAAAACGCGACACTGACCTCATCGTACGGTACCGAGACCCGGGGTACCTTTACCAAGTCTGATATAATAATAAGCAGCGGGGATATTTATTTCCCGGAGGTTACAAAGGCGGATATAGTACTTGCTCTTGCACCGGTTGCCTATGACAGGTGTATATCCGACATGGATAAGGATGCGGTACTTATATACGACAGCGACCTTATAACCGATGTAAAGAATACGGGGGTAAGGCAGTACGGGTGTCCTATTACCCAAACGGCCCGGCGGCTGGGAAACGCTACGGCGGCCAATCTGGTGGCCCTTGGCATTATAGCGAGGATGACCGGGGTGGTATCTGAAACCTCGGTGATTAAGGCAATTGGCGATAGGTTTCCGGCAAAGTCCCAGGTGGCAGAGCTAAATATAAAAGCTTTCAAAGGAGGCGTTATAATATGCAAAATCAATCTCTATACGGGACAAGGGGTAGGGTGGAAGTGATAAAGGGCGATATCACCCGGATGGAGGTGGACGCGATAGTAAATGCGGCGAATAAATCGCTGCTGGGCGGTGGTGGAGTTGACGGTGCCATACACAGGGCTGCCGGGCGGGACCTTTTGGAGGAGTGCAAGACCCTGGGGGGCTGCGAAACCGGAAGAGCCAAGGCAACAAAGGGTTATAAGCTGCCCGCCGGGATGGTTATCCACACAGTCGGCCCGGTGTGGCGAGGCGGCGACCGGGGCGAGCCGGAACTGCTGCATTCCTGCTATGTTAATTCCCTGGAGCTGGCGGTGCAAAGAGATGCCCGTACCGTTGCCTTTCCGTCCATAAGCACCGGTGTGTACGGGTACCCCATTGACAAGGCTGCGGGTATTGCCTGTCGGGCTGTTAAGGGGATGTTGGAACAGTACCCGCCCGAGAAGCTGGAAAAGGTATACTTTGTCTGCTTTGACGACAGGGCGTATAAGACATATATGGACCTTTTATCCATATTTGATTGAATGAAAAAATGAGGGTTTGGCGCAGCAGGGGGATGGTATCGCCTAATAATACGGTGGTGCCATTCCTTTTGGTTATCCTTTATGAATTGGTGGTTTTGACACATTTGATATAATATAGTAGTGAGCCGGTATAATAAAAAAGAAATGAAAAAAGGAGATGATTGTGTGTTGGATTTAGTTGCCATTACAGGGGCCGGGATATCCAAGGCAAGTGGAATACCCACCTTTGTGGAGATGGGGGACCTGCGGGAAAAGCTTAGCAGGGATTATTTTCGTGCCCATCCGAAGAATTTTTATCAAATAGTATTGGATATGAAAAAGAAAATAGACAGTGCCCAGCCCAATGCGGCCCATAGGGCGCTGGCGGAATGCCGTATACCGGTGATAACCATGAATATAGACGGACTGCATACAAAGGCCGGGAGCGAGGGAGTACTGGAGGTCCATGGGAACCTGGACTATGTCGAATGCCTAAGGTGCAAAAAAAGGCATGGATACCATGAGGTGGAGGAATCTATATATTGTAAAGGGTGTGGAAGTATATATGAGCCCAACGTGGTGCTATACGGGGACAGCATACGCCATTTCTATGAAGCCATTGAGCTGGCCGGGTCCTGTAAGCAGGTGCTGGTGATAGGCACATCCTTTTATACATCTACTGTAAACGTTTTTGTGGATAGTGCTCGGATGGCTGGGGTAAAAATTCATGTAATAAACAAAGACGCGGAAAATGAGGTTCCAAAATTCCTGAAGGAGCTTTCAAGTAAGGCATAGACAACTGCCGCACAGACTAAGTATATCCGGATAGATTAACCCTGTTGGTATAATGAGGACCTTCACACCGCCTGGTCCCAGAGGGAACTGTCCAGGATGAAGAAATAGCAGCAGCTTTTCATTTGATTTCTGCGGCAAGGGCCTTGGATACCTGCTCGGCTTCTTCCTTTTCCAGATTTCTAATCCCGTGGTAAAACCATACACCCGTTAAAAGGGTCGCAAAAAAGTCCGCAAAGGGTGTTGCGTGCAAAAGCCCTGTAATGCCCCAGTACTTAGGGAATATAATAACCGCTGGAATAAGCAGTATTAACTGGCGGGTTAGTGTCAAAAACATAGCGGATTTGGGTCTGCCAATGGCCTGGAAATAGTTTGACCCGACAATGTGAAACCCCACTATCGGCAGGCACATAAACCATGTTACAAGCGCGTAGCTGGAAAATTGGACCAGCTCCGGTTCGCGGTTGAAAAGTGAAATAAGTTGTACCGGGAAAAGCCTTATTGTGGCGTATCCCACAATTACTATTGCGGTGGCGGCAACAATAGCAAGGCCTGCGGCGGTTTTCACCCGTTTGTATTTTTTGGCACCGTAGTTGAAGCTTATTATGGGCTGCATTCCCTGCCTTATACCCATAAGGGGCATAAGTAGCATAGTCCGTAGGCTGTTTATTATGCCCATGCCCGATACGGCAACATCCCCGCCATAAATTAGCAGGCTTCTGTTGAGTATAGCGTTTAAAATACTGTTGGAAACGCTAATAAAAAATCCAGGCAGTCCTAGGGCGATAGTTTTCAATACAATACCCAGCTTGAGTTTCATATATTTAAACTTGAGCTTATTATTGCAGCGGTTGCCTAAGAAATAGGATATCACCCATGTGGCAGATATGGCCTGTGCCAGTATGGTGGCAAGGGCTGCCCCTGCCATACCCATTCTTAAAATATAGATAAATATAGGGTCTAAAATTATATTTACGCCGGCACCCATAAACATAGTTATCATGGCAATTTTGGGGTTGCCGTCGGCACGAATAAAATTGTTCATACCCATGCTTATTACCTGGAAAACCGCTCCAAAGAAAATTATGCGCATGTATTCCACTGAATAGGGTAGTACTGTTTGGCTGGCCCCGAAAAGGGACAGTATTGGCTCTAAGAAAATCTGTCCCAGGACCATGAATGTAAGACCGGATATTGCAAGCATTATAATAGAGTTGCCCAGTGCGTTTCGGGCGTCCTCTCTACGGTCTTCACCCAATCTTAGGGAAAACAGGGTTGCTCCACCAACCCCGAACAGGTTTCCCATGGACATAAGTATTATCATAATGGGAAAACAGATTGTGATTCCTGCCAGGCCGTAGGACCCCAGGTCGGGGCTGTTGCCTATGAAAATTCTGTCTATAACGTTGTAGAGGGAATTTACAACCATGCCCACTATGGCGGGCACTGAATATTTTAAAAGCAGCTTAGGTATTTTTTCTTTGCCCAGAGGGTTTGAATTTTTCATGTCGGGATTCCTCCAATGTCTTTGTGAAATTTGTATCTTCAACTCTTTCTACCATCTTTTCCAGCGTGTCAATTACCACACCGGCGGTCGCTTCGTCAATTCCCTCGGTAAGGAAATCGCTCCAGCACCGAATCCTCCTCCATATTTCCTCCTTGTGGGCCCTAGCCTTATCGGTAAGAAATATTCGGTTGAACCTTTTGTCTGCTTGGTCCTTGCACTTGGTCACGTATCCCTTTTGTTCAAGGGATTGAACGGCCCGGGCTGTTGCGGCCTTGTCTATATACAAATAGCATGACATATCATCCTGGGTAGCACCGTTTTTTTTGTATAAATATAGAAGAAAGGAGTATTCCGCCGAAGTGATGCCAAACTCCTTCAGTGAACAATTAATATATACCTGCGACTGCCGATGCAGTATAGACATAAGTCGTCCGAAACTCCTTTTCAAAACTCTTCCTCCCTTGTACACTACGGGCATCAGTCGATTAGGACGTAAATTTCCAGTTTTCACTTGATATCACACTGCTGCGCTTAGTTGACTTATCAACTATTATAATACAAACATGTGATAAGTCAACTATTAAAGGCACCAACCATTAGGCTATATACAACGCATCAATAGTAGTATTAACAAAATGCGGGCGACTACACGTCGCCCCTACTATAATACCGGGTTATCAACATGTACTTCAGCGAGTAAACAACGGGAAGGAAATCTGGGGATAGAAATAGAATACTTAACCCATTACTATTAACAGGATTCCAAACAATTCTTCGTAAAATGCCAGAAGGAGGAGCAGCATTGAGAGAGATAAATATGGGCGAAATAACAAAAACTGTGGAGGAGCTTTGTATGGAAGCCAACTACAACCTTCCGGCCGATATAAAGAGGGCACTGGAGGCGGCAGCAGAAAGGGAGGAATCGCCCCTTGGCAGGGAAATACTTTCAGATATCCTTAAGAATGCGGAGATTGCCCGGCGCGACCGGGTACCCATATGCCAGGATACCGGGCTGGCGGTTGTATTCCTTGAACTGGGTCAGGATGTAAGGCTTGTAGGAGGAGACTTAAGCGAGGCGGTAAACGAGGGCGTAAAGAAGGGATATGCAAATGGATACCTTCGCAAATCCAGCGTTGATGACCCGTTTATGGTCAGGAAAAATACCGGGGATAATACACCGGCAGTTATACATACCACCATTGTGCCCGGGGACAGGCTGAGGATAACAGTTGTGCCAAAGGGCGGCGGAAGCGAAAACATGAGTGCCTTAGCGATGCTTAAGCCCTCAGACGGGGTGGAGGGTGTAAAAAGGTTTGTGGTTGATACAGTCGAAAGGGCAGGCTCCAACCCATGTCCTCCTGTAATAGTGGGGGTCGGAATCGGAGGCACCATAGAAATGACAGCACTTATAGCCAAAAAGGCCCTTTTACGCAATGTGGGAGAACATAATCCAAACCCTGTGGTGGCAAAGCTGGAGCGAGAACTCCTTGAGGAAATAAACGGACTGGGTATAGGCCCCCAGGGCTTTGGCGGCAGCACAACAGCTCTGGCCGTAAATATTGAGACATTTCCCGCTCACATAGCTAGTATGCCGGTGGCAGTAAATATGCAGTGCCACGCCGCAAGGCACAGTGAGGCCTTTGTATAACTTCGGAACAGGAGGTGCGACACAGGTGACAAAAACCATACAAACTCCCCTTACCGGCCAGGTGGTGGAGGGCTTGGAAGCGGGGGACAGGGTGCTGATAAGCGGTATAATATACACCGGCCGTGACGCTGCCCACAAAGGGCTTGCGGAAATGATGGAAAGAGGTGAAAAGCTTCCTGTGGACTTAAAAGGCCAGATTATCTACTATGTAGGACCATGCCCGGCCAAATCCGGAAGGGTAATCGGCTCTGCAGGGCCCACCACCAGCGGCAGGATGGATTCCTATACGCCCTTACTCCTTGATAAGGGCCTTAAGGGTATGATAGGTAAGGGCCTGCGAAACAAGGAGGTAACAGAATCCATAATAAAAAACAAAGCCGTGTATTTTGCGGCGATAGGAGGGGCCGGGGCTCTTCTTGCCGAATCCATAAAAGAGGCGGAAGTAGTGGCCTTTGACGACCTTGGACCGGAAGCAGTATACAGGCTTAAGGTGGAGGACTTTCCTGTAACCGTGGTAATAGACAGCCGGGGTAACGACCTGTACAAGACGGGCAGGGGGAAATATAAACAAAAAAAGAAGGAGATATAGCCATGTCATTAAGAGAAGATGCATTGAAACTTCACCGGGACAAAGCAGGAAAACTGGAGATAATAAGCAAAGTACCCGTAAAGGATAGGGAAGACTTAAGCCTTGCCTATACCCCCGGGGTGGCAGAACCCTGTAAGGAAATACATAAACACCTTGATAATGTGTATGAATACACTTCAAAGGGTAACCTTATTGCGGTTGTATCCAACGGTACGGCGGTACTAGGCCTTGGCAACATAGGTGCTGCGGCTTCGCTGCCGGTAATGGAGGGCAAGGCGGTGCTTTTCAAAAGCTTTGCCGGGATCGACGCATTTCCTATCTGCCTTGATACAATGGATATAGACAAGATTGTGGAAACAGTAGCCCATATAGAGCCCTCCTTCGGCGGTATAAACCTTGAGGATATAGCCGCGCCGGCATGCTTTGAGATAGAAAGGAAACTCAAAGAAAGGCTGTCAATACCGGTGTTCCATGACGACCAGCACGGAACCGCCATCATTGTGCTGGGTGCCCTGCTAAACGCCCTGAGGCTTACCGGCAAAAAGCTGGAGGACTTAGTGGTGGTAATGAACGGGGTTGGTGCTGCCGGGGTTGCCATCGGCAAGATAATACTAAGAGCCGGTGCCGGGGACCTTATAATGTGCGACAGCAAGGGGATTATTTACAGGGGCAGGACCGAAGGCATGAACCCGGCTAAAGAGGAAATGGCCATTCTTACCAATAAAGCCAATAATACGGGCACCCTGGTAGATGCGCTGGTCGGTGCAGACGTATTCATAGGTGTGTCTGCCGCCAATGTTGTAAGCACCGATATGGTAAGAAGCATGAACAGCGACCCAATAGTATTTGCGATGGCAAATCCTGTGCCCGAGATAGACCCCGACCTTGCAAAGGAAGCCGGGGCCAGAGTAGTCGGAACCGGAAGGTCGGATTATCCCAACCAGATAAACAATGTTCTGGCTTTCCCGGGGGTATTCAGGGGAGCGCTGGACGTGCGTGCCTCCGACATAAATGAGGAGATGAAGCTGGCCGCAGCGTATGCTCTCTCCCAATTGATACCTGACCAAGAACTAAGGGAGGATTACATAATCCCAAACCCCTTTGACCCAAGGGTTGCTCCGGCGGTTGCAAAGGCGGTGGCAAAGGCCGCCATGGACAGCGGTGTGGCCAGGGTTAAGACGGACCCGGAGCAGATTGCCCGAAGGACCGAGGAGCTGCTGGCAAAGGCTTCTTTATAGAAATAAAGCCCCGGCACATATGGTATGTGCCGGGATCTTAAAAGCTTATAAATCAGGGACATACCGTGCCAAGGAATATCCGCACTGGTAGCGGTGTATCCACCACCGCATCGGTTTCAATTATTACTATTCGCAGTTCATTGTCCCAGTCCACATTTGCACCCAGGGTTTCGCTAACAAACCTTTGACTGGTGCGGATATGGTTTTTTGCCGTAAAGCAGGCTATAGTTTTTAAAATCTGGATATGGTACTATTTGTTTATTTCGTTTGGAAGAATTTCTTTGCTTTTAGCAGGTGCTCTTCATCCGTCATTATAGTTATTACGTCACCAATCTGTAATATGGTGTCTTTTTTTGCCAAAATATCTTCTTCATGTCTGTTTATTGATAAAAGCATAATATTTTCTGGCATCTCTAAGACTCGTATTTTCTTGGATATAAGTGGTGAATCCATTGTAACCTGGGTTTTGAAAAGCGTTATTTGATTACTGCTTATTTGGTCCAGATTTTTGTCAAGCATTCTGCCCAATAGAGAATCGTATATGGGTTTGTTGTTTAACAGTTCAGCTATTAAATAAGAGGTTATGGCGATTATGCAAAGGCTCAGTATGTGCTGAAAGCTGCCGGTCATTTCGGTAACCAGCAGTATTGAGAGTATGGGGGACCGCAGAACCGAAGTAAGTATTCCGGCCATGGCAAGTATAATAAAATTTGCCATATATGTGTTGTGCAACAATCCAAAGGCATCAAATATATTTATATACAGCGCGCCTGAAATTGCTCCCAACACCAATACCGGCAGGAAAATGCCTCCGTCTAATACCATTCTTTCATTTAAGGTTCTTAAATGCATTAAGCTTTTCAGGCTTTTCACTATAGAATTGACACCACCTTTCAAAAATTATTATACCATATTAATGCTTTATTCAGTGATGGTATTGACAAAGAATACCGTCCCTTGCCATCCCTGTCTTTAGAAGCCTTCTTGAAAAAATTTGATTAGTGGACTAACATAAATACGAGGAGGGGAAAACATGAAAAAGTTTGTAATAGAAGACGGGTTCTGGGGACTGTTTCCCGGTGCAAAGATAGGCGTGGCTGTCTGCCGGGGTATTGACAATTCAACTAAGGACACGGAAGTGTATGAAAAAATGCTGCGGCAGGTGGAGAGGGAGGCCGTAGGCTACTTTAAGGAGGAAGTGTTTAGCAGCAACCCGGTAATCGCGGTGTGGAGGAATGCTTTCAAGAAGTTCAAGACAAAAAAAGGTGCAAGGTCTTCCATAGAAGCCCTGTTAAAAAGGGTGCAAAAGGGCGGGCAGATAGGTACAATAAACCCCCTTGTAGACATATATAATTCGGTTTCACTAAGATACGCCCTGCCCTGCGGCGGCGAATCCGGCAACAATGCAAGGGTGTGCGATTATGAATGGGTGCTTTCCACAAGGCAGCAGTGCATCGAGTACGACGTGCCTTTTAGTTTCAGGCAGACAGGGGCAAATTTTCGCAAAGGGAACCGGACATACAGGATAAAAAGAAAGTATCAGATGTCCCAGGCGGCAAAAGCTGGTATAGATTATAAATAACACACGTTACAGGAGAATAGGCTTGCGGACGCGGGAAGAAACGAGAACCGTCCCCGTGTCTTAGAGATAAACATAAAGAAAAACTTAATGGTCAGGATAATCTGTTCTACAAAGAGCGACAAAATAATCACTTCCTTTAAGTTACAATATTACTGATAATGTAACATATTAGTTTATTATTATCATTCCCAGTTTAAGGAGAGTGTGCTTTGTGAAAAGTTTTAAAACAAGAGTTTTTATTGCCATTCTTTTGATAGCTTTATTTATCGAACCTGCTACAGCAGCTGAAAAGATATTATTCGAAAAGAATATCGATGTCACAAATGAAGAGCTAATTGATATTTCTGTAAATGCAAATAATCAATATGTTGCTTTAGGGCGATATGGACTTATTAAGCTTTCCAATGATGGATATAACTGGACAGTCACAAACCTAAATAACCAAGGAGTTGAAATGAGGGCTATTGCGAGCAGTCCAAGGGAGTTTATAGTTGTTGGTGCGGAAGGTAATCTATTCAGGTCTGAAAACTGTGAAGATTGGGAAAAGATCACTATTGATAAGGGAAATTTCAAGGAGAAGTTTAGTGATGTAGTATGGAATGGAAAAAATTTTTATGCATACACCGATTTTGAAGCTGGTTATTCTGGATTTAGCTTTACGTACCAAGGATACGTATTGGTTTCGCCGGATGGCGTGAAATGGCAATCAAAAAAAGTGAATATTCCAAAAAAGAAAAATCGGACAGACAATTATTATTATAAATATATTCGGAATAACGTATTATGGACAGGTAAAAAATTTTTATGTGATAACGGTCGTATCGGTTCTATCCTGGAATCTAAGGATGGTGTTAACTGGTTTCATATCTATTTAGATCACGATCATGGATTAGGAAAACTATATGATACGGGCAACGGATATATTGCTACTGAAACGCTTCCAAAACAATCTGACCGGTTTACTTATTTTTATTCTAAAGACGGTGATGCATGGGAGAAAAAAACATATATCGCTACTCCCGGAGAAGTTCTTACGGATTTTAAATGGGACAACCAAGGCGGGTATATTGTACCAGGATGGTATTTGCATTCACTTAACGGTGAGCAAATGATTCCTAAAGATATGGAAGTAAATAATACTTTTTATGGCATTAAAACACAGCTGCAAGGTTATACGAAAGGAATGCATGCAATTTCGAAAACCATTTGGGATGGGGGAAAATTTATAGGCATTGGTAGAGATGGAGGGATACTAGTATCTAAGGATTCAAAAACCTGGGATATTGTGCACAGTCCAGTAAAACTAAGTAAGAATCTTAAGTGGGATGGTAATCAGTTTGTGGATTTCGTACATATTGCTGACAGAACATTTAAGCTTATTTCCAGTGATGGTGTTCATTGGAACGCTGTAGAAGCTAATATTGTTTCTGTTATGCCTGAGGATATGATTGGACTATATTTTACATATACAATTAATAATGGTGAATATATAGGGGTAAATCGGCTGAATTCTGGCAAGTGGGTAACTTTGACTTCGGCAGATGGAGTTACTTGGGATTGTGATAATAATAATTTGGATAGTCTAACTCATTCTAATTATCTAATATCTGCAACAAATGGAAACATATATGTTGCCGTAGGAAGAAAAGGAGATATTCTGTACTCTCAAGATGGAACGACCTGGTTCAGGGCTCAGTCAAATGCTGATTATGACCTGCGCGGAATAGTATGGAATGGAGAAAAGTTCGTTGTAGTAGGTTATGGAGACATATTATATTCAACAGACGGAATCAACTGGATAAAAGCTCAATATGGGGATTCATATCAAGAGCATAAAATTTTATCGGGAGTAACTTGGGATGGAAATCGTTTTATAGCAGTGGGCAGATATGGTGAAATGAGTAGTTCTGAAGACGGCACTTACTGGGTCAGAGAGACGAATGATTTCGGAAAAGCCGACCTTGAATGGATTGTTTCTGGAGATAAGGCGACATTATTGCTAGGTTATAGAGGTATATATATAGACTTAAAATAAAGACATAATACCGGCTTCCGAGACATATAAACCTCCTATTTGATGAATAAACGTCAGATAGGGGGTTTTTTCGAAGCTTGAATAAAGTGTTTTATCAGCTTGAAGTTTATCAATAGGGTCTACTTCCTTTTGCCCTTCATATGGTTTTTTGTAGCAATATATGGTGACGCAAATATTCTGTTATTGGAGGAGGGCGTTAATATAAGTGAAGGAAGGGATAATATGTCTGCATTTGAGAAATTGACTCCCACAAACGGGTTTGACATTAACAACCTGAACAATGCAAGACAAAACAATTATGCTTGGTCCATGAGCGATCTGGGTGATTATATTTATGTAGGCACCGGCAGAAATATTCTGGTAAACGTTATACAATCGATTGTACAGAACGTTCAAATTCCCGCACTGATAAGGCCGGAGACTATAGATAACCTGGCGGAAATATGGAGATACAAAAAAGACGGGGTCCTGCCATGGGAAAGGGTCTACAAAGCTCCGGACGGCTCCGGCATTGTCGGCTTCAGGTTTATGATCAGGCACATGCCCTTTGGAGGTAGCCCCGGTCTTTATGCTGCAGCCTATGGAGAAAGGGTGCAGATTCTAAAAACAACCAACGGGGTTGACTGGTTTATGCTGCCGGATACCTTTTTACAGGGGACTTCCTCAAGGGCAATGTTAACACACAGGGGGAAATTATATGTGGCAACCATAGACGAAACGGAAGACGTGGTAGATCCCGGCGAAGCCCCTCTGTTGTACAGCAGCAGGGACCCTGAATTCTATCCGTGGGAACCTGTAATAGACAGCAGTGTACCGGGCTTTGACCCTGCCAGCAATCCAAGGGGAGCAATAACCAATATGGCTGTTTTCAATAACAGAATCTATATTGCTACAAGTGATTCTGACAGAATTCAGGTCTGGAGAACAAACAGGCCGGAACCGGCACTTAATGACTGGACACTGGTGGTGGAGAACGGATTTGGCGTCCCTCCAAACAGATACACCCTGAGCATGGGCGTATTCAACAACTATCTTTATGTAGGCGGCACAAAGCAGCTGCCGCTGGCGTGGCTTATTCCCATGGGCTGCGACATAATAAGAATCGATGCGGACGATAATTGGCAGCTGGTGGTGGGCGGAAACCCGTTAACGCCATTTATACCGTCAGAGGAACAGGGTAACGGAAGCCTTTCGGGCCTCGGGTCCGGGTTTAACAATCTCTTCAACGTGTACGCCTGGCAGATACAGGAATACAACGGCAGGCTGTTTATAAGCACCTTTGATGATTCCAGCAATATGGAAGTGATACTGACTACCCTTCTGGCAAACAGGGCCGCCCTGGAGCAGCTGATAGGCTCAGCCATAACAAACTTGCTGATAGGAATATACATGGCAGTGGTGGCAATACTGAGGCAAATAAACTATCCGATCGGCTTCGACCTGTATATGTCCGAGGACGGGGTAAACTTCCAATCGGTAGTCCTTAGGGGGCTGAACAACCCGAACAACTATGGAGGAAGAATACTTTATGTGGACAGCGACAACAGATTGTTTTTAGGAACTGCCAACCCGTTCCAGGGCTGCGAGGTTTGGGAACTAAGCGATATCGAAAACCTTGATCTGCGTCCATGCGATGACAAGCATTATGAGAACCTATGGAAAGTCTGGGGAACGCTTGATGAAAAATACAGCGTAATAAACCAAAATATGCCGGCCATCCAAAAATTTATGTCAAAAAATAATTTTTACAGGCCTATAGGCGGCAGGCCTTTCATTGGCGGGCGGCCTGGCAGTAACAATCAAAATAAAGGCTTTACCGGGCCGCGGCACTCGGTGGTAGACCTGTGGCTGGCCAAGGAAATACGCAAAAACAAGGTTTGATGGATGAACAGGTGTAACTCATAATATGACCAAAGGAAACCGGAAAGCCTCGTGGGAAGGATAGTATCCGCTCTCCCGCAGGGCTTTTTTATTGGGTTTACCGGCTAGCATAGGGACAAGAAGCGGGGCAGGCAGGCAAAACCAAAGCCGGAAGCTTCGACGGCGGGTGAAACCGCCAACTTTTTTTGGGGGGGGGTACCGGTTGACTCTATAGATTATCAATCATATAATAAATATAGAAAGCAAATTATTGTTCCTGACGCATTTGGGTACGGCCCGGATGGAAAGGCGACGGATTGATGATAGGAATGTATGATTCCGCGCCTTAGGGGTGGATTTTTTTATTTCACGCTGAATTTTGCGCCGAATAAAAACAAAGGAGGGCAGTTTATGGAAAACAGAATATCGGTAATAAGCATTATAGTGGAGGATACCGGCGTATCTGCTGATGTAAATGAATT
>Ga0172377_10000479_pt1 | contig 37553 bp, 33 predicted proteins | sample Pumphouse3metaG_FD_119749 | JGI IMG/M metagenome (GOLD analysis project Ga0172377, IMG submission 119749) | Leachate microbial communities from a municipal landfill in Southern Ontario, Canada - Pumphouse #3 metaG | ecosystem: Engineered > Solid waste > Landfill > Unclassified | place: Canada... | reverse complement strand
ACGATCAGCGCTGATTCCGGCTGGGGAAAGACGCTTTTCACGCTTTGCCAGATCTCTTCCGTGATGAAGGGCATGATGGGATGCAGAAGGCGCATGGCGGCCTGCATCACGTCCAGCAAAATGTAGAGCGCGGTTCCGCGCGCGGCGGGGTCGTCGGAATTGAGGCGGTCCTTGGCCAGCTCGATGTACCAGGAGCAAAACTCGTCCCAGATGAACTGGAAGACGCACTGCCCGGCGTCGTTTAGCCGCAGGTTCTGATAGTGCGCGGCGGCGTCGCGGGCGGTTTCGTTGAGCCGGGAATAGATCCAGCGGTCGGCCAGTTCGAGGCGCAGATCCTCTCTGGAAGGCAGTTTGTCGCCCTCGGCCACGTTCAGCATAATGAAGCGATAGGCGTTCCAGATCTTGTTGGCAAAGTTGCGCCCGGTTTCCAGAATGGCATCGGTATAGATCACATCCGCGCCTTTGGGAGTGCCGAAAACCATGGAAAAGCGGAGGGCGTCGGCGCCGACCTTGGCGATGATATCGATGGGATCGGGCGAATTGCCCAAAGATTTGCTCATCTTGCGGCCGATCTCGTCGCGCACGGTGCCGTGCAGGAGAACGGTATCGAAGGGGATAAGGCCCTTGAAATGCAGGGTGCTCATGATCATGCGGGCCACCCAGAGGTAGATGATCTCCGGAGCGGTGATCAGCACCTGCGTGGGCAGGAAGCGCTTCAGGTCTTCGGTTTCGTCCGGCCAGCCCAAGGTTGAGAAGGGCCAAAGCCAGCTGGAAAACCAGGTGTCCAGCACATCCTCATCCTGGCGGAAGCTGGTGTGGCCGCAATCCGGACAGCTGGCAGGGCTTTCCTTGGCGACGGTCATTTTGCCGCAGGCGAGGCAATAATAAGCCGGGATGCGGTGTCCCCACCAGATCTGGCGGCTGATGCACCAGTCGCGGATGTTGTTCATCCAGTGCATGTAAACCTTGGTCCAGCGTTCCGGCTGGAAGCGCACAAGGCCGGATTCCACAACCTCGATGGCGCGCGTGGCCAGGGGCTTCATCTTCACGAACCACTGGTCGGAAAGGTAGGGCTCGATCACGGTGTCGCAGCGGTAGCAGTGTCCCACGGCGTGCTCGTGTTTTTCGATCTTTTCCACCAGGCCTTGTTCCGAAAGCATGGTCACCACTTTGGCGCGGCAGGCGTAGCGGTCCAGGCCCTCAAAATCGGCTCCGGCGGCGGCGTTCATGATGCCGTGCTCGTCCATCACCAGCAGTTGGGGCAGGTTGTGGCGGCGGCCGATCTCGAAGTCGTTGGGATCGTGGGCTGGGGTCACTTTCACGCAGCCGGTGCCGAATTCGAGGTCCACATATTCATCCGGTACCACGGGGATGGTTCTGCCGGTGAGCGGCAGCCGGATCTCTTTACCGATCAGGCTTTGAAAGCGTTCATCCTTGGGGTTAACGGCCACGGCGGTATCGCCCAGCATGGTTTCCGGCCGGGTGGTTGCCACCACCAGGTAGCCGCTGCCATCCGCGTATGGATAACGGATGTACCAAAGATTTCCGGTTTCGTCGGAATGTTCCACCTCGTCGTTGGCCAGGGCCGTAACGCAGCGCGGGCACCAGTTGATGATGTATTTTCCCTTGTAGATCAGGCCGTCTTCGTAAAGGCTTACAAAGACCTCTTTCACAGCGCGGGAGAGCATTTCGTCCATGGTGAAGCGCAGCCGGTCCCAGTCGCAGGAAGAGCCCAGCAGCTTGAGCTGGTCGATGATGCGGTCGCCCTTGTCCTGTTTCCAGGCCCAGATGAGTTCCAGCAGCTTCTCGCGGCCAAGGTCGTGGCGGGATCTCCCCTCCTTGGCCAGTTCTTTTTCCACCATGTTTTGGGTGGCGATGCCGGCGTGATCGACTCCTGGCAGCCAGAGCGTGGGTTCGCCCAACATCCTGTGATAGCGGACCACCACGTCCTGCAGGGTGTTGTTGAGAACGTGGCCCATATGCAGGATTCCGGTCACGTTGGGCGGCGGGATCAGGATGGTGAAAGGCTGTTTGGACGCGTCTCCGCCCGGCTTGAAATAGCCTTTTCCTTCCCAGAACCGGTACCATTTGGCTTCGATCTGTGCTGCTTCGTAGGTTTTGCTGATCTCCATCGGTTTCACCTTTATCCCCCCAGCGGGATTTTCATTGGCCTGGGGGTAAAACTAACCCAGAAATTGGCGCGGCGGGCTGCTGTCAAGCAAATAAAGCCGCCGGGTGGGACCAAAGGCTCTTGCGGCCTGCAATTGAAGCCTGCGGACAGGATGGCCGCGAGAGAAATCTTGACAAGGATAATATCTGTGAGAAGTGGGAAGCTAAGAGTCAAAAACATTTCAGGAAGAGATATGGAAAAACTGTACAACCTTATCCCCTTCATCCAGGATCCCATGATCCGCAAGATCTTGAGCTCGCTGGCGGTGATCGTTCTGTTCTGGCTGATCAACTGGCTGCTGGTGAGCATCACGCACCGGCGGGTGGAAGACCCCAAAACGCGCTACAACCTCAAATAAACGATCGGTTATGTGTTGGTGACCCTGGGGATCCTGGTGGTGGGTAGGATCTGGTTTCAGGCTTTCGAATCCGCCGCGACTTTCCTGGGCTTGCTGAGCGCCGGCATCGCCATCGCCCTGAGGGACCCTCTGGTTAATTTTGTGGCCTGGATCTTTATCCTGTGGAGAAAGCCGTTCGTGGTGGGAAACCGCATCCAGGTTGGTGAGCACGCCGGAGACGTGATCGATATCCGGGTGTTCCAGTTTTCCATCCTGGAGATAGGCAACTGGGTGCAGGCGGACCAGAGCACGGGCAGGATCATCCACATCCCCAACCTCAAGGTTTTCGAGCAGGCCCTGTGCAATTTCGACATGGGCTTCAAATATATCTGGAACGAGATCCCTGTTCTGATCACCTTCGAAAGCGATTGGCAAAAAGCCAAAGCCATACTGCAGGAGATCATCGATGAGTATTCCGGCCCCATGATCAAGGAAGCGGAGCAGGAGATCATCGCCTCCGCCAAAAAATTCCTGACTTTTACAAAAGCATAACCCCCATTGTCTATACCTCCGTGGAGGACAGCGGGGTATTGCTTACGATAAGGCATCTTACGGAGATCCGAAAAAGAAGGGGCGGCACGGAGAAGATCTGGGAAAAGATCCTCACCCGCTTCGGGGCCGAGGAGCATATCGATCTGGCCTATCCCACATACCGCCGGGTGCAGTGAGCCCTCGCCCGAGCTGAAAAAAGCCCGGAAAAGTTGCCGGCGCCCGCCAGGCGGATTAGTATATTATCAAACCATATAATAACAAGGAGTGAAACATGGCAAACCAAGACGCTAACCTCGTAGCCTGCGAACAGGAACATGAGATGGCCCATATCCTCAAGGTTTATGGCCGTGAAAAAACCGACGCCAACCTGGCCGACATCAAGCAAAAATGCAAGGACTACAAAGCCGGAGACGCCTACAAACCCCACAACCGCGATAATTTCTACCTCTACCTGGAAAAAGAATTCAACTGGAAGAAAGCTTAACAAGCAGGATCCATTAGCATTGGAAGCCTCTGCCCCGTTCTGGCAGGGGCTTTTTTTTGGTTCAAGTTGATTTATGGTGGTTGAAAGCGGATGCCGTCTTTGTAATTCCAGCGCAGGCTGTGTGACAAGCAAGAGAGGATTCCGTAAAAAAGTCCCGTGGGGACGGAATTTCAGATAGAACCGAAGTCCCAAAATGCCCACGGAGTCCCGGAGGGACGGCATTATGGAACTTGATATTCACATAAACCACAATGAGATACGTATCATATGTGTCGTCCCCAAGGGACTCACATTAAACATCTCGAAATCACCGTATCTATCTAAAATTCCGTCCCTCCGGGACTTAGAAATGAATTTTCACGCATTCTCCTGCGCTGGGATGGCAACAGTCGCACCCACTTCATTTTAACATGAAACACAAGAAAAACCCGGCCGCAGGGACCGGGTTTTATCTTGTCCTGATTGATCAGGCTTTATTTGAAGAGGATGAGTTTTTTGGTCTCGCGGTGGGATCCAGTGTTAAGCCGGTAGAAATAGACGCCGCTGGCGCAGGCTTTGCCGCTGGGATCCAGGCCATCCCAGGAGATGGTTTGAACGCCCTGCTGCACCGGGAAAGAGGCCACGCGCTGGCCGGCCAGGTTGTAGATGCCAAGCTCGCCGCTGTCGCCGGCTTTGATCTCCACGAGGATATTCGCGCTGGCACCGCCCACAAAGGGATTGGGATAGGCGCTACCGAGGCTGCTGCGGTCCGGCAGGGGCGGGATTTGGGCGTCATTTATGGTCACGGAAATTGGGCCAAAGAAGCCGCTGTTGCCGGAGATATCGATGCTTTCCAGCCAGAACCAGTAGGTGCCGGGGGCGTCGAATTCCGCAGCGGTGAAGCTGTAATCAGCGCCGCTGCTGCTGTTTTGGGCGGGGATCAGCACGGGGGTGAGATTATAGGCGGAATCCAGCTCTTGCGTGGGGGAACCGAAGACCCGGAAGCCGATCAGGTCGCTTTCGGAGGCGGTGCTCCAGTTCAGCACAGCCAGGTTTTCCGCGTTGAGGCCGGCGGTAAAGCTGCTCAGCACCACGGGAACGTTGGGTTCGGTATCGGCGTAAAGCAGCAGGTCAAAATCGTGGTAGGTGGAGTTCTGGGTGGTGCGGGAAACGATATTCCGCATCTCGATGGTGACAACATAGCCAACATCTTCGAATAACGCTGCCCAGGCGGGGTCGCTCAAAGCGGGATCCACCAATCCGGTGCCGGATCCGGTCTGCCCGAAAAAGATGCCGGGCCCGATGCTTTCGGTTGGATTCCAGGTATAGGGTATGGGATAAGCCAGGGATTCGATGAAATCGTGGATCTCTTGGCCGGTGGGATAAGGGGTGGTGATCTCGTATTGCATATTGGTGATGCGTAGTTTGTTGGCCCCGCCCAAGGTGATGTAACCGTTGGAATTTGCGTAGGTTCGGATATCACCCGATTCGCCGGGCGTCTGCCAGGGATCGCCGGGGTTAACCAGGTTCACCCGCTCAAGATCGGTGAGGTTGAAAGCTGAGAAAGAGATGCCAATCTGGGAGGGGTCTCCCGTGAAGGGGACGTTTTCCTGCACGCAGCCGATCAGAGTAGTTCCTTCCGGGTTGCCGGGCAGGGTCATGCGCACCAGGTCTTCGGCGTAATAGTGCAGGAAGGGAAAACTTTGATAAATCGGGGTATCGCCGAAGGAATACCAGTTTCCGTCATGGGTGGGAAAAGAGGGGCTGTCGAAATCGAAGAGCCAGATAGTGTTGCGCTCGGTGCCCTCGAGATCGTCGACATTAAAAGTGAATAAAGGTGTCTGCGCGGAAAGCAGCCCGGCCCAAATCGCCATCAGCAGGGCGGCGGCCAAGTATCTGCCAAGCATTGGCTTGCTGTTCATAATTGTATCTCCTTGGATGAAATTTCAGATGATTACCAATTTCATTATCCCCTCTGATCTTGGCAAGGATTTTTTTCTTACTCCGACGCCAGTAAAAACCTGAGGAACTTTACGCCAAATCTCTTCCAGACGTCGTCCCGGGCTGGGAATTCTACGGTGAGCACAGGCAGACGACCCTCCCTGCCGAAGTAACTGCCGGCGGCCCCGGGAGTGGAATATGCCATTTCAGCAAGGTATTTTAGGCCCAGCGTTTCGGCCAGCCGGGGACCCAGACCCAGAGAGTCGCCGTCGCTGTTGACGAGGTTGTAGGGAGTGTGCAGCATTATCAAAAGGTCCGGTTTTTCCCTCTTTAGCAGGTCCAACATGAATCTCGTTTCGGGTTCGGAGCCGGCTTTATCCCCACCGTAGTATTTGCTCTTGGGATATCCCACTGAGAAGTCCAGCGCGGGAAAGTTCCGGTTCAGGTCTATTCCGCGGGCGTTTTTGCGGGTTTTCAGTTCAAAACCGTCTGGGTTCAAAAGCGGGATCACGATCAGGGTTTTGGCCATGGTTGTGGGTTCCAGGGTGTTCAGGCTGTCCACCAAAGCCTCCGCGAAAACCACACTCTGAGGTTCGTTGCCGTGGATGCCGCCCACGATGATGACCTTTTCCGGGCCTGTTCCCTCAAATCTGAAGACGGATATTTCTTTGTTCAGGACAGATCTGCCGGTATCCAAGGAAGCAGAATGGGCCACGGGACTGAGGGAATCCGCAGGTGGCGCAACCATCCGGGTGGTCGGAACATCATCCGCCGTTATATTCCCCGCCCAGGCCAGCGTCAGAGCGGCCAAGAAGATCAGTTGACGTGTTTTTAGCATGCCATTCATAATAGCGAGAACGCACGATCTGTCAATATTTTTCTCTGGCTTCCGGGGCCCCGGGGCTGAAGCCCCACCCCGGAATGACACAGCGGGGCTGTGAGCAAACCTTTTTCCTTTTTCTCTTTATCTCCGTGCCTCTGGTTAAAGAAATCCCTACAATCCTTTGAATCCGTTGATTCCGTAGGGAAAACAAAAACTGCTTGACTTTTCCGCCCCCTTTTTCAGCTTACCTCCCATGAAGTATCTGAAAGCAAGCGCGATCGAATATCTGCTCTGGCTCTACATCCTGGGCTGCAGCGCCTGGCTGGTCTTCCGGCTGGAGGTGGTAACCACGCCTGCCCCGGCCTGGCTGATCCTGCTGCCGCCTGTTGCCGTGGGGCTGGCTTTGGGCGCCTGCAAAGGCAGCATCGGAAGGATGATCGTCAGACCGGAAACTGGTTCCGGACACCAATTCTGGAAGTGGGAAGCCGCTCTGGGGATCCTGATCAGTTCTGTGGTCGGCTGGGTGATCGTGGAGGTGAGGCCGCTGGCTTTTCTCACCCAGGCGGGTAACGCCCAGAACATCATCAAGGGCATCTTCAACCCCAATCTGAACCAACTGATGCCGATGCTGGCCGCCCTGATGGAAACCATCTATCTGGCCTTGCTGGCCACGGTTTTTGCCATTCCCTTCGCTTTCCTGCTCAGCTTTTTCGCCGCCAAAAACCTGATGTACGGCTCCCCCGCCGGCAAGGCCGCCTACATCTTCATCCGTACCATCTCAACCATTTTCCGCTCCATCGAGGCCATCGTCTGGGCCATCATCTTCTGCGTTTGGGTGGGCATCGGCCCCTTTGCCGGTATGCTGGCTCTATGGATCCATTCCATCGCCGCGCTGGTGAAGCTATACTCCGAGCAGATCGAAAACATCGATCCCGGACCCGTGGAGGCTATCAAGGCCACCGGCGCTTCCACCCTGCAGGTCTGGCGCTACGCCGTAACCCCCCAGATCCTGGCTCCCTATCTGGCCTTCACCATCTACCGCTGGGACATCAATGTGCGCATGGCCACCATCGTCGGCTTTGTGGGCGGAGGCGGCATCGGCCTCGCCCTCAACCAACAGCAGCAGATGCTGGCCTGGCGCAACGTGGGCCTGATCATGTGGCTGATCGCCATCGTGGTCTGGGTGATGGATATTTTCAGCGGCTATATCCGCGAAAAACTGGTCTCCAGCTAATAAGGAACATCCTCATGCCAAATATCAACCCCGTGGAACTCATTCTCGCCAAACGCGAAGGCAAAGCCATCTCAGCCAAGGATATAGCCTCCTTCATCGAAAACTACATGGCCGGCGCGATCCCCGAATACCAGATGAGCGCGCTGCTGATGGCCATATTTTTCCAGGGCCTGGATGCCCGGGAGATCGCCAGCCTCACCCAAAGCTACATCGACAGCGGCCAGATCATCAAATTCCCCGCTGAACTGATCGTCGCGGACAAGCATTCCACCGGCGGAGTCGGCGACAAGATCAGCCTGATGCTGGCTCCCATCGCGGCTTCCCTGGGACTTGCTGTGCCGATGATCTCCGGACGCGGCCTCGGCCATACCGGTGGCACCCTCGACAAGCTGGAGTCCATCCCCGGATTCCGCACCCAGTATGCCCCGGAAGAGTTCCAGGCCCTGGTGGAAAAACATGGCTGCGCCCTGATCGGCCAATCCGACGCGCTGGTTCCCGCCGACAAGCGTATCTACGCCCTGCGCGACGTGACCGCCACCGTGGAAAGCCTGGGCCTGATCACAGCCAGCATCATGAGCAAAAAGATCGCCGAAGGCAGCGAACACCTGGTGATCGACCTCAAGATCGGCAGCGGCGCTTTCATGCCGGATCTGGGCAAAGCCCGCGAACTGTCCAAACTGCTGGTCTCCACCGGCGCCAGCTTTAGCCAGAAGGTCCAGGTGGTCTTTTCGAACATGAATTCACCCCTCGGCCTGGCTGTGGGCAACGCCCTGGAGATGGTGGAGGCGATCGAATATCTGAAAGGAAACCCTCTGCGCGACACCAAGATACTCACCACGGAACTCACCGCGAGGCTGCTGCTGAGCGGAGGGCTGGCCGCTTCGGAACGAGAGGCCGTGGACATGATCCAAACAGCCGTTTCCAGCGGCAAAGCTCTGGCCAAGCTGGAGGAGATCATCACAGCCCAGGGCGGCGATCCCCGTGTGCTTGATGATTACAGCCTTCTAGGCAAGACATCGGTGAAGATACCGGTTCTGGCCGAAACCGGTGGCTATGTGAAAGCCATCGACGCCCGCGCCATTGGCTACGCCCTGGTGCGGATCAAGGCTGGCCGGATGCAGGTTTCGGACTCTATCGACTACGGCGCCGGCGCCCTGCTTATCCCCAAGATCGGGGACTGCTTGGAAAAAGGAGAACCCATTGGTGAAATCCATGCCAACGACCAGGCCCAGGCGGAAGAAGTGGTGCGCCTTATCCGCGCAGCCTACACTTTCAGCCCCGAGCCGATAGAGAAGGAAGAGTTGATCTTGGACACAATGTGATCTTTTCCTGTGGAAATTTATCCTCAGAAACCTAATCCACTCTGGGCCTATATCCCTTTATTCCAAAAGCTTTTCCAACTCCGAAACCAGTATTGGCACCAACGGGGGTAGGGAGCAAAAAAAGCACGCTCTCAGGTTTATACGCGATTTTTTACTTGACAGCTTTTTGTATGGGAATAAATTGCCAAACTGAGAGAGTTGGGTCTCTGCCTATGGCGGCAGACCAACATGCACCTTAATAAACTTGTCCTTGAAAGGAGGATGTTATGAAGAACCTAACAAGGCTGACGCCAGTCCTGTTGATCGGTTTGCTGTTCTTGCTGGGGGCTTGCGCCTGGTTGTTCCCCAAGGATGACGAAAACCCCGTTATCCAGATCTCATCTCCCACCAACTATTTTTCTTACGCCACCACCCAGGAAACCATCGACCTGGCAGGGACGGCTTTTGACAACAAGGAAATCAAATCCATTACCATCAAGGTCAACGACGCTGCTGCCGTGGAGGCAACCGGGACCACCAACTGGAGTTTGACGGACATCGCGCTGCAGATGGGTGAAAACACCATCGTCTGCGAGGCCAAGGACAAAAAGGGAAACACGGGCACCGCCACCTTCTACGTGATGCGGAACACCGATGTGGAATTCACCGGCCACCCGTATTTCAGCCAAAGCAGCTTTTTTGCCAACCAAACCGGCTACACTGTGGTCCGCCAAACCCTGACCTCCACCACCCGGGGCATTACAAATGTCGCAGTGGCCAAGCTGGACTCCACCTTCGCCGTGGTGGATGAGATCGGCTCGCTTTATGATGATGGCGACCTCTACAGCCATTACGACGAGATCCAGAACGACAACGTCTGGTCCGGCTATCCCGGGATCCTGGAAACCATGGCCGGAGACCGCTATTATCGGATCGTGGCTTATTCCGACGCCAAGGTGGCAAACTACTCGCCGCTGTACAAGGTCACCATTCACGAAACCATCACCCAGACGCAGGTGGACGAGATGATCGACAACCATGCCGCCATCTCCGCCGCCCTGAACGCCACCGATGCCAATACCCTCGAAGAAGGCGCCCAAGAGCTGAAAACCTGGTTCGAGGACCAGCCCGGCGTAACCAAAGCCGAGATTGTGGACGGCTATCTGGAGGTCACCTATTCCTCAGGTATCAAAGGCGGAGTGATCTTCTCCGAGACAGACGAGGACGGATATATCACTACCCTCGGCGCTCCGGTGGGAAACACACGACCTCGCGGACCCTCCATTCCGCTTAACAAGCAGACCCGTGGAATCGCACCGGATCCCAGGGTGTTGCCGGTCGGCGCTGCCGATCCCAAGGAAGAGGATGAAGACGTTATCCAGGACAAGGACGTCCTGATCTGGCAGCCCTTCACGCAGCAACTTTCCGCCAGCTCCAATGTCCTGCCTGGACTCACCACCATCTTCAATGAAAGCGACCTGGGCCTCAACGTTGTCAGCCTCAGCGCCGGAGAGTGCACCATCGCTTCCCTGAACAACATCCATGAATACGGCACCGTGATCATGTACACCCATGGGGTTGGCGGTGAACACATCCTCACCCGGGAACTGATGACCGACGATAATATCTGGGATTACATCCTCCCCATCCTCAACGACGAGATCGGTTTCTTCGAAAACGTAACCTATTCCACCGCCGGCGGCTTTGCCCAAAAGGGCACCGTATACAGTGTCCGTTCCGCCTGGATCCAGAACCTGCCCGGCACCATGCCGAACAGCGTGGTCTTCAACTCCTCCTGCGAGAGCTTCAAGGTGAACAATCTCCGCAACGCTTTCTCCGCGAAAGGCGCGAACGCCTATTTGGGATTCTCGAAGATAGTAGGAGCCACCTGGGCCCGCGACCGGGTGCTGGAGTATTTCCGCCGCCTGGCCGTTCAGCTCAAGAACAACGGCGAAGCTTTCATAGCCGGACAGACCGACCCCGGCCATTACCACGCCGCCTATTCGATGTGGGGCCGGGACGGATTGCACTATACCTATGACCTTATCAACGGAGACTTTGAGTTCGGCAACCTCAACGGCTGGTTCCGCGAAGGCGATGGCCGTGTGATCACCCAGCTTGGAGACCAAGCCCCAACCCAGGGCTCCTATATGGGCATCATCTCCACCGGGCTCGGTTTCACCACCAGCAGCGGATCCATCTCCCAGCCTTTCCGCGTACCCGATTCTGTGAACAACCTCAGCATCAAATGGAACTTCATCTCCGAAGAGTTCATGGAATGGGTGGGATCCCAATACCAGGACTATCTCACCTTTGCCCTGGTGGACAGCACCGGCGCCACCCACACCCTCTTCCACGAGACCATCGATTCCTTCGTGGGCTACGGGCTCACCAACTGCACGCCACCCATCTCATTTGACCAAGGCGGCTGCTACATGACCGGCTGGCGCCAGTTTGTGGCGGATATCAGCGCCTATCACGGACAGATTGTGCGTCTCAGGATCTCTGCCGGTGACGTTGGCGACAGTATCTATGACTCCGCCTGCCTGCTGGACGAGATCACCATCTATTAGAGGAAAACGTGAGACGCTGCATGGCTTTGGTCGGTTTGATCGCCCTGCTCACGGGCTGCTGCATCGCCCAAACCGGTGAGGATGGCATCAAAGCCACTCTTTTCAGCGACGGCGAAGCCAGGCCCTGTGTTGAGGCCGATGAACTGGCTGCTGCTGTCCTCAGCCTGCTGCAAAACGCCGGCGAAGTGGCCATGCTGGCTGTCGGCCCGGATCTGATCGACTCCATCAAGGCCTCGGATTCGGCCCTGGAGATCGTTTGGCCGGACACCCTTACAGTTACCCTGCCTTCAGGGATTAAAGACCGCCTGTCGCGTGTGCTGCTGCCCCTGTCCGGGGAATACGGCCCGCCGGAAGCGAACTCCAGCGTACTCATCTTTTTCGGGATTGAGGCCTACGGAACCCCGGCCCTGATAAACGAAGCCGCTCAGGCTGAGCTCACCAGGATAGGAGAACTGCTCGGGCGCTGAGAACCTCTGCCAAGCCTCCAAAAACTTACCGGAGGCTGCGAATTGACCGGGCGGAGCGGAAACGTTCCGCCCTGTTTTATTGGCTGTTTGGCCTGAAGTTGATTGCTTTCCTGTTAGAAACGGGCGGCAGGCGCCATCCGTTTACTTAGGTTTGATTACCTCTTTGGCGGCCAGTTTCCCTGTGAGGATGGACATGGGCACCCCGGCAGGGCTGTAGGCCCACTGTCCCGCTTGATAAACCGAGGGCAGGGGGGTGAAGACAGCGCGGTCGGCAATTTTGATCTTGTTGATCACCGGCATATCCGGTTGAAACTCCCAACCCACGATCGCCCCCTCGGAGCTGGCCACCCGGTTGTGGATGCTCAGGGGCGAATGCGAGAAGCGGGAGATCACCCTGTCTTTCAGCATGGGATACACGGAGCCTGCCAGCAAGCTGATCACGCGATCCTCGATCGTGGTGATGAATTCATCCAGCCAGCCAGCCTCGGCCACCTTTTTGAACAGCTCATAATCGGCCAGGAAACTCACGATCATCCCCGTCTGGCCGGCAGGAACGGTATTATCATCTTTGAGGCCGGGAATTGATATCTCGAAGGTGTTCAGGGAAAGGAACTTTTCCAGCCAGGCCAGAATCTCTTCCTTGCCCAGATGGTCAAATCTGCTCAACAGCTCCTGCAACTCCCCGCGGTGCGTTTCGCCCAGGCCCTGCCGCGAAGGGGTATAGAAAAAGTGGCCTTTGGCGATCCGGCGAAAACTGTCCAGTGGCTCGTCAACCCCCAGAAACAGGGAGAAAACCGATTCCCCGCCTTTGTTTTGCAGCATTCTGGCTTTAGCAGTTTCGAATCTTGCTTTGGCCTCAGCCGGCAGTTCGCCAATATCGGCGATCCTGTACAGGGTTTTGAGGTCGGCGGCCCAGATCAGGTTTTCATAGCCGTAGCTGCTGCTGTTTTGGTCGGTCACCGTTTTACTGCCGGCAGACACGCTTTGGATTGTTGTTTCTGTCCTGATCTCGCCGCCAAGTTCCAGGATCTTGTCCCTAAGCCCTTCAGACAGCTTGCCCACGCCACCTTTGGGATAGAAATAGTCCAGGTAGAGCGAAAAGTAGCTCAGGGCAAAGAAGGTTGGTGTATTCTTGAAAAAGTGCTGCGAGATGATATCCCGGAGCGAGGGGTTGGTGAGCAGGGAGTTGAGGTGCTCCTCCACCGGCATCTGCATGCGGTCGATCTTGCCCACGGTGAGCAAAAAGCGGGGAAACCAGGGCAGCAGCTTTTTAAAGATGAAGGCAAAGTCGTGCTTCAGATCCTTGAAGATGGGGTTTTCGATCCCGTAGAGAACATCCATGTACTTCATGATCCTGCGGATGATCTTCATCAGGCGGTCGATCTCGTCTTTGCTGCCGGGATAGAACTTCTTCAGGAACTCCCGGTATCTATCCAGGCTGCCCAGATCGTCGATATCCAATATCTCGTTTTCGATGCCCAGCGTAACCGGGCTTTTCACCACTTCCAGCTCGATCTTCAGATCCTTTAGCATGGGCAGGATGATCCCCGCGGATTCCAGGGCCCTTACTCCGGAATCATAATGGAAACCGTCCCTGGTAAAAGAATTGACCAGACCGCCCAACTCCCTGTTCTTTTCGAGCAGCAGCACTTTCCGCCCCTCGCGGGCAAGATAGGCGGTGGCGGTCAGGCCGGCCATTCCTCCGCCTACAACTATCACATCGTATCTTGTTTCACTCATGGTTCCCAAACCTGTAGCTGTTATTTTTCAACATCATTTTTCAACCCGGCCATGCTCAGCGATGTATCCCAAAGCTGCCAGGCGACCTCCCGGTCCCTGGCTGGCGGTGACGGCTCCTCCTCTGTGGTCAGGTTGAAAAATTTGCCGCTGACGCCGTCCAGATCCTTCGAAACGCCAAGATAGTAGAGAGCTTCCGCCGAAACCTCCGGGGATCTCAGGGTTTTGTCAAAAAAATTCCGTTTGAACCACCGGTAAAGAGGTCCATTGTCCTGGCCGGTATCGGACTTAACCGCCCCCGGATGCATGGTGTTGATAGTGACCCCGCTATCCCGGAAGCGCTCCTCAAAACACAACATGGCAAGCAGCTGGGCCGTTTTGGCAGAACCATAGCTTTGTAAGCCGGTGTATCTGCGGCGAGCCCAGTTCAGATCATCCAGATCCAGTCCCCAGGCAGCAAAACGGTGCCCCTCTGAACTCACCAGGATGATCCGGGCCTGTGGCTGCGCTTTGAGCTTGTCCTGCCACAGGTAATTCATGATGAAAGAGGAAAGGTAGTGGACCACCAAAACCTTGTCAAAACCCTCAGCCGTCAACTCCTGTTTGGTGAGGTAATTGCCCGCGTTGTGAATGATCACATCGAGGGGTGCCTCCAGTTCCGCCAGCTCTTTGGCAACACGGAAGATATCGCTCAAGCTGCTCAGATCGGCGATCTTGTAGGCGCAGCTGACGCCAAACTCACCTTCGATCTCCTGCCGCAAGCGTTCAGATTTCTCGGGGTTCCGGTTCACGCAGACCAGGTTTGCCCCCTTGGAGGCGAACTTGCGGGCGGTAGTGTAGCCGATCCCGGAAGTGGCGCCGGTTATGACCACATTCTTGCCTTTGCAGCCATCCGGGCAAAACTGGGGATCCCGGCCGTTGTTTTTGATCATGGCCAGGATATTGGACCACTTGTATTCACGGATGTATTGCCTTGTTTTGGGTTTCACGGCTTTCCCTCAGCCGAATTTCTTTACCAGGAACTTGCGGTACATCTTGCCAAAATGGGGGATGTTGTTGAAAATATCACCCCAGAGGTCGTAATAATCGCGCTGCTCCTTGATCAAACCATCCTCGCTGAGAACCAGTTTGGTGGATCCGTACATGGGCGTATTGGGGTATTTCTTGAACATCATGGTCATTATCCAGTCAAAGATTATCACATTGCCGTTTTGGGCAATGGCCAGGATCTCCATCTTCAGCTGATTGGTGCGCTTGGTAAGCCGGTTGCACATGGCGATAAAATTGTCGATGCCCTCGATGCGTTGAATGGTATCCTGAAAAACTATATCCGGGTGATAGTAGGGAAAAATATGCGACCAGTCTGGCTTCCCTTCCCGGTTATAGGTCCGGCTCCACAATTCCCGGATCGTGTCTATATTGATGGGCACCCTTTCCTGGGTCTCAGGTTTTCTTTGTTGTTCCATAACATCCATACTGCTTAACATATTTTACTATAACCAAGTTAAATCGAGTTCGCAAAGAGTCAAGAAGAAAATGAGGAGAACTTCCACCCAGTGGCGATCTGGTTTTCGCCGCCGCAATATCCTGCACGTTGAAAAAGCTACAGCAATCCCCACCTGCGGCGCAAGAAGAGTTCCAGGCAGAAGGCGATGATGAAGGTGGCCAGCACCCACCATTTGCGGTAGAGGGGGATGTCGGCGCGCTGATCGAGCTTCCTGATCTGGGCAGGCAGGGGCTGGAAATCCTTCAGGGAAGCGGGATTGAGCAGTTTTCCGCCGGTGTCGGAGGCCAACCAGGAGAGCAGGGGCAGATTGAAATCAAAATCGCGGGCTTCGATGGAGGAATCGGCCACGTTTAAGCGCCCGCCGCTCTTTTCCCCGCTCACTTTGTCTGCTATTTGGAAACCGTAGGCCCCGGCCTGGTCCAGGCTGAAACGGGCGGAGTATTCGCCCTCGCTTTGGGTCATGAAATCGCGGAAAACCTCTTTGCCGGAGGCATCGGTGACCGTCAGTTCCGGGGCCAGGTCCAGGCGCAGCGAGCGGATGTCGTCCTGGGCGCGCAGGCGCAGGTTGATCTCTTCGCCCAGAAAATAGCTGCTGTTGTAGATGGCCTCGTATCCGCTTTGGGAGGTGTTGGCCAGCCAGGTGAGGGAATTGGCCAGCAAGGTTTGGTAGCCGCCGCCGGCGCTTTGGAGCTGCCATTTCCAGAGGTTCAGAAAGGCCAGGGCCAGGGTTTTGGCGCTGCCAGCGGTGCTGACGGCGATGGCCGGGGAATTCTGGGGATTATCGATCGTGCCCAGCACTTCCGCGCCGCGGGAGGCTGTAACGTAGTAATAATCGAGCGGCGGAACCTCTCTGAGCTCCGCATCGTCAAAGCTGAGCATGGGATATCTGGCCGCGGCGGGGTTGAGAACGAGGAATCCCTGGTAGGAAGTGGTGATATTGGATCTCTGCAGCGGCAAAATAGAGGCCAGTTCCGGCACCGGCAGCCCCTGCCAGAGGATGCCAACGCCGCGTTTGTGGGCGGAGGTCACGTAACCAAGCACGTTTCCGCTCAGCTGCAGGCCGCCGTTGTTGATCAGCACCAGCGCCGCGAGATTTGCCCCGGGCAGATCGCCGGCGGCGGCTTCACCGGAAAACACCCGGCCGCCCTGGACCCGGTAGTGTGATACTTCCCAGCGCGGATTGGCGGCGATGGCGTCCACGGTGAATTTGTTGTCCCAGGCGGGGCTGTCCGAAATCACTACGATCCTCTGTTTATCGCTGAGCACCTCGAGGGCGCCGGGGTAGCTGTTGTTGTTTTGAGAGCGTTCGCCGATGCCGGAAGCGGAAACCTCCACCCGGAAGGGATAGAAGCCCGTTTGGGCAAAGCGGTGGGTGAAATCCACGTTGGTGGAGATGCCATCCTTCAGCTGGACATTCTGCGTGGCGATCAGGTTCTTTCCCAGCCAGAGCTTCACCGCGACGGGCCCGTTGTAGTTGTCGGCTTTCACCTCCGCCCGGATGAGGGTGGGCTCAGAGCGGTAAGCCTGGCGGTTGGTGAGGGCGCGGACCACACTCAGATCGGCTTTTTTGGGCGCCAGGGTATCCGCGATGGCGTAGAAAGGGCTGCCCAGCTGCTTCACCTGGCTCAGCGACGCGTCCCGCAGCCAGCCGTCGGAGAGCAGCACCACCCCCTTCACCCGGCTGAAATCGTGTTCCTGGGCCAGTTCCGCCAAAGCCGGGGCCAGCAGGGTGTTGTCCCTGGCGTCCTCCAGTCCGGTGGAAAAATCGTAGTGATGGAGCTCATAGCCGGCGGCGGCGAATTTGGCTGCCAGTTCCCGCCCCGGAGCTTCCAGCCAGGCTTTTTTGCTCTTGGCGGAAACGCCGCTGAGCTCCATGCTGGCGGAAACGTCCCTAAGCACCAGGATCTGCTGTTTTTCGCTCAGGGAGCGGATATAATAGAGGATGGGGCTGATGAGCAGCAACAGCAGCACCGAGAGGCTCAGCGAGCGCAGCGAAAAAAGCAGCCAGCGCCTGCCGCGGTCCAATTCCGGGCGGGTGCGCCAATAGTAATAACCCGATATCAGCGCAGATATCAGAATTATGACGGCGTATTTCAGTCTCAGGTCCTGATGTTGAAATAGGTGGCGACGGCGATTCCCTTGGAGGAATAGCCGGGGTAAAACTGCTCGATGGACTGGATCCCGAGGCCAAATTCGATCACTTTGAAGTTCAGCCCCAGGCCGAGCGAAGTTCGCCAGGGATAGGTTTCATTGGGCGATCCGTAGCCCAAAAAGAAAGAGAGGATGGGGATGGGGCGCAGTTCCGCGCCGAGGGCGAAACGGCCCTGGCGGCTGATCTCGGCGGAATCGCCGAAGCCCTGGATATAATCGGCGGAGAGGGATACCTGTTTGGTTTTGAACATCGCGGCCAGGCGCATTTCCATCGGGATGCGGGTGGTGAAGGGATCCGCCTTGATCTGTTCATACTCTGATGTGTAAAGGCCTTCGGTGCCTTCCAGCAAATCCAGCGCGTAAAGGCTGTCCGCTTCAAAGTGGTAGCTGAATTCCTCGCGCACCAGGCCCCATTTGATGAAGCCGAGGATGTTGTCCAGAGTGGCGCCGACGCGCAGATTCTTCACCGGTTCGCTGAAAAGGCCGATCATGCCCTTGGCCCCATAGCCGCCGGCACCGGCCAGTTGCGTCACGTTCTGATGCACTGTGAGGCCGTCCAGATTGGCGGATAGGTGCCCGTCAAAGTTGTGCGTGGTTGTGTTCGCGATCCCGCCCAGAGCGCTGACCGCAAAGCCGAACTTGATGTCTGGAATGGTCTCCGGCAGCGGGATGCGGATGTCACCCACCCCCACGGTCAGATCCAAATAGCTAAGGGCTTCCAGATAGTTGTTCTCGCCGGTAAACTCATAGACCTGGCTCCCGTCGCCGTTGCCGTAAAGCAGCAGCTCCAGATATTTTTCCGAAAAAGCGGCCTTGGCTCCATAGTGTATGGAACTGCTGAGGGCCACGTTGCCCATGGTGAAGCCAAAAAGCGCCGCCTGACCGCCCAAATTCAGCGCCACTCTTTCGTCGATGGCGTCCAGGATAAGCTGTTTGTCTGCGTCATCCAGGTGTTCCTGCCTCATCACAAAGTTGTAGAGGTTCACATCGATGGAATTGTTGCCGGCGTAGATTCCCAGATTAAGCACAGGGACCCAGATATCGCCCTCCTCTTCGTTGAGCAGGGCGGGATTCCAGTAGTTGGCGTCGCAGCCGCGGGCGCTGAGCATGTAGCTATCCGCTAACAGCAGGGATTTGGGGGTGAAAGTGGTGGCCGGAAGCAGCGCGCAGACAATGATCAGCGCTGCCAGGAAGATCAGCTTTTTCATAGCAGGTCCTCCGAAACACGCACCTTCGCGGTCAGCATTCCCCTAATCTGGATGTAATCCGACGGCGAAGCGTGAATGATCACGGCGCCCAGGCTGGGCTCCAGGCTGATGGTGGCCAGCACATACACTTTGGGATTCCCGAAAATTGACAGTTCTTCTTCATTCAGCCCCAGCTGCAGGATCTGTTCGCCGTCCGCGTTGACTTCCGGGCCTTCATATTCGGAGGAATACAGGGTCACCTGTTTGGAAAAGCTGTAAGTGGCCGGATCACTGGTATCTATCTGTTCGGAGGTACCAACGAACAGGGTCGCGGAAGCGCCCACGGGGATCTTATTGGTGGCTTCCAGGGTCAGGTTCGCGTCCAGCAGGCGGTTCAGGATCTGGCTTTGCGTTTCGGCCGAGACCGAGATCACGGACGGGGTGGGCATCGTGAATTCATGGTCGGTGATCACGATATTGCAGGGCAGGTCCACCTGATAGGCGCAAAACATTCTGTTGGTTTCTCTTACGAATCCGGCAGTGCCATCGTGCCCGCCGTTGATGAGCAGATATCCATCCACCAGTTCCACCCGGCTGGGAAAGATCTGCAGCACCTCAGCCAGGCCGTTGTTAAAGTTCAGTCCGGTGATCACGGGGCCGGATAATTCCGCCGGCTCCACATTAAAAGGCTGGCCGAATTCATCCAGAACATTCACCCAGCGTTCCTGTCCGGTATCTTCGTTGATGGCGTGGATCATCCCGTGGAAGGTGGCGCCGAAGCCTATCTCGTTGGTAATCTCCAGATAGAGTTCGGCCTCCTGCAGGATCACCGCTTCCTCAAAACCCTCCGGATAATCGATCTGGATGGAGGCATAGGTGCCCGCGATAGCGCGCTCATAGTTATAGAGATAGCCCTGGAAGTAGTCGCAGCCGATCTGGCTGTTGATGCGGATGCCGCCCATCCCCAGCGGTGTGCCGTTGGGCTGGTCAGAGCTGATGATGAGGTGGACCTGCAGGTCATTGAGGATCACGCCCGAATCCTCCACCCCCACCTGGTATCCTTCCAGGTTCACGCTCTGCCAGTTGGGGTTGTCATTGCTGGAAAGGGTCAGAGGTTCGCCGCCCGGGGTGGTGATGTCAGGCAGGATCAGGGTAACGCTGGAGTTGTTGGGATCGGTGAGGTTCATGTTGAAGGACAGCTGCCCCTGTTCGATCTGGCCGTAGGAGAGGAAAACCGAACCGGTGGGATCCAACAGGGGAACCGTGGTCTCATAATCGATCCCGGACAGAAAGACCAGCTCGTCCACATTGATGTTGGGAGTGAAATTGACCTCGCCAAAATCCGGAGTGGAGGCCTCCCCGTTCGCGGTGATGGTGAGCACGTCCGATTCGCCGATCACCACATTCACGCTGTCCACCAGATCTGAAACCAGAAAACGTTCGTTCAATAGCGGCAGCGTGAGATCCACATCCCAGGACGGCAGGCGCGGTTTGCTGATGTCGCAGGCACCGAGCAGCAGCATCAGGCCCATCATGGCATAGAGGCATCTTCTCATATTGTTTGATCCTTGCCGCCAGAGCGGACTTGGAAATTTATCACTGCAAAAACTCATTCAGGCAGCGTGCTCTGTTGTCAAGGTTTTTCCTTGCCCCTGCCCGGGATCTTTTCCCGGGTTCAGTCTGGCGGTATTTCCGGGCAGCAAAAAGGTTCGGGAAGTTCAGCCTTCCACGGGGAGGTGGTATTTGTCGAAGCGGCGTTTCAGATAGAGCCGGATGGCCAGATAATCCGTGAGGGTAACTCCGCTGAAGATGCAGATCATGATCATCATCTGGTATTTGATGGCCACCAGGGGCGAAGCGCCGCCAAGGATCTGGCCCGACATCATGCCGGGCAGGCTCACCACGCCGATCGAGGCAATGGTGAGCAATTGCGGCAGCAGCGAGGCGTGCAGCGCTTTTTTAAAGGCCGGCAGGATCGCCTCCCAGAGGCTGGCGCCCAGGCTCAGCCGCGTGTAATAGGCTGGCCAATTGTCGCTGAGGCCGCTTTCAAAGCGCTCCAGGGCCAGGGCGCAGCTGTTCATGCTGTTGCCCAGCACCATGCCGTAGATGGGGATGGCGTAGGTGGGATCGAAAAAGGGCTTGGGCCTCACCACCAGCAGCAGCACCCAGGGCATCACCACCAGGCTGGCTGTGCCCAAAGCCATGATCAGAACGGGCAGCAGCACCCGGCGCTGGAATTTGAGCCGGCCCCGCAGGGTGAAGATGGCGTTGGCGATCATCACCAGCATCCACAGCAGGGTGAGCCAGAGGTTCTTTTGCTGAAAGATGAATTGCAGCACCAGGCCGATCACGGCCAGCTGCACGATCATGCGGGCAAAGGAGGTGAACAGCTGTTTGCTGAGGTCCAGCTTCAGATGCCAGAAGATGAGCAGGGGAAAAACCAGCAGCAGGGCCGACAGGCCGAGTCCCAGATAGCTGATATCCATTATTGCCTCCCCCGGACCCTGTCTTTGAGGGTTCCGCCTTCCAGGCTCCAGATCCGCTGCCAGCGGTCCTGCCAGAGCGGATCGTGGGAGATCGCGATCACCGTTCCGGGATAGTTGCTGAAAACGCAGTCCGAAATGATGGCGGAGGTTTTCTGGTCCAGGGCGGAGCTGATCTCATCCAGCAACAGCACCTCGGGATTAAGCTGCAAAGCGCGGATCAGGGCCACCCGCTGTTTTTCCCCGCCGGAAAGCTTTTCGCTGCTCTGGTCCATCAGTTCGGAGCCCAGTTGGAAGCTCTTGAAGAGGTTTTTCACCCGCTGGTCCCGGCCGGTGAGGTCGCGGTGGCGCAAAGCGTGGTAATGCAGCGGGGCGTCCAGGGCTTCCTGCACCGTTCCCGGCTCCAGAAAAGGTTCCTGCATCACCAGGCAGATCCGGCTGCGCAATACCTCGGGCTCGTATTCGCGCAGGTCCTCTCCCTGCAAAAGGATGCTGCCCTCGTAACTTTGATTCATCAGGTTGAGCGTCTTCAGCAGCGAGCTTTTCCCCGCTCCGGTGGGACCCACGATCAGGATCCTTTCGCCCTTGGAAACGCTCAGCTCAAGGCCGCGCAGGATGGTCTTGGTTCCGTAAAACAGGCTTCTTATCTCCAGCCTCAGCAGTTCTTCCACTTTTTTCTCCCTGTCTTCAAGTGCCGCCAAACTTGGTCGGGCCGGGCAGGATGTCAATGAAAAATTTGCCCGGCAAAAAGCGCCTGCCCGGTAATCATAGCTTCATCCGGCAAGGCTGGCGGGTCAACTCAGATCCTCTCATCGCCGCTGTCGAACGGTTCGCGGCGGGAAAAAAAACGTGGGAATCACCGGGCGGTGTTCCCACGTATCGGAGGGTATTCTATGTAGTGTCTGTAGGCTGATTACATTATAAACGCTTTTGCGATCCTGCCAAGAAAAATGTTTTTCCGCTTGGCTCTTCCCGCGCCAGCAAGCCAGGTCAGGAGTGCTGTTCGAACCAATCCTGAACTTTTTGCAGCGCCGCCCCGCCATGCGCTTTCAGCAGGCGGATCTCATCTCTGCTTAAGGTCACTGCCTGCTCCTGCGGATCAATGGCCAGAACTTTGCGGGCCGCCAGTTCCGCCTTCACCAGTTCGCCAAAAGCCGGATGCCAGGGTCCGCCGGCGATCTCGGCCGGATCGATGTTCGAGGGGATGCCCAGCTTGATGATGCGGAATCCGGCGCGCCGGGCCACGGGATAATAGTCCGCGCACTGGGTTATTGCCTCCTCCAGGCTCAGCGGAAAGTATTCCCCGCTGTTGAAAAGCTGTTCCAAAGCGGTGCCGCGGATCACGATGAGGGGATAGAGCCGCAAGAGATCAGGCTTCAGTTCGGCCAGGATCCGCCGGTTCTCTTCCAGGCTGGCTTCCGACCATCCCGGCAAGCCCGGCATCAGTTGGATCCCCAGTTCAAAACCCTGCTTTTTCACCCGGTAAGCGGCTTCCAGGGCTTCCTGGCCGCTATAGCCGCGGCCGGACAAGGCCAAAACCTCTGGGTTGAAATCCTGGATGCCCAGTTCGATGGTGCGGATGTTCCAATTTTTGCACCAAGCCAGGATCTCCTCGCTCACATACAGGGGATGGGTGGAGATGCGGAAACTGGTCCGCGCGTCACAAACCTCACTAACCCCGCGCAGCAACTTTTCCCGCGAATCCCGCTCCCAAGCGGTGAAAGTCCCGCCGTAAAAAGCCACCTGCTTTTCCCGCTCCGGATGATGCCGCACAAACTCCCTCACCCTGGCCACGCTCTCTTCCAGATCATAGCCGCTGCTGCCGCTCAGCTTGTCCTGATCGCAATAAACGCAGCGGCCGGGACAGCCGCGCATGCCCAAAAAAAGCGGATGGATCAAAACCCCGGAACTCTCGGCCTGAGAAACTGGATGCATCGTTTCCTCCCGTATCCTCAGTTGTTGCATCATTTTTATGCAATAATCGTGCCAGTCAAAGGAATTAGGAGCGCAATAGTTTCAGCAAGCTCCCTGGCCTGGTTGCGCCGGCAGGATCAAAGGCAGTCCTGAACAGTCCCTGGGCCAGGTTTTTCAACCTGCTCATCCAGGGTCGCTCCCATTATCATTACGGGATAAATACGGGATCAATACGGATTTCATCCGTATTGATCCCGTATTTATCCCGTAATGATAATGGGGGCCGGGTAAGGAAACATCCAGAAAAAATTGGATCCACAGCTTGTTCTGGAACGCTGGGGCCCGGAATCGGAGGACGGCTCAGATGCCCAGTTTCTGGCAGGCGGCGCGGGCGGCTTCCTGCTGGGCGTTTTTTTTGGTGCCGCCTTTGCCGCGGCCCAGCAGTTCATTGCCCTGGCGGGCTTCCACCACAAAGGTCTTGTTGTGTTCGGGGCCTTCCTCGGCGATGGTGATATAGCGTGGCGGCTCTTCGCTGCGGGATTGCAGGTGTTCCTGGAGGATGCTTTTGTAGTTCACCAGCTCGTTGCGGTTCACCGTGGTCTCATAGTCTGTGAGGATCTGGTTTTTGATGAAGCGGGTGGCTGAGGAGATGCCGCTGTCCAGATAGATTGCGCAGATCAGGGCTTCCACGGTGTCGCTGAGGATGGAGGGTTTTTTGGCGCCGCCGGATTGCTGTTCCTCGGGGCTGAGCAGCAGGTATTTGCCGAGGTCGAGGGCGTTGGCTTTGAAGGTGAGGTAGGTTTCGGAGACGATCTTGGACTTTAGTTTGCTGAGTTTTCCCTCCTGCTCGTCGGGATGGCGGGCAAAGAGTTCCTTGGAGACGATGAAGCCGAGGATGGAATCGCCCAGAAACTCCATCCGTTCGAAGGGCGAGGGAGTCTTGTGGTCGCCGAAATTGCGGCGCAGATAGGATTTGTGGGTAAGCGCGGCCTTGAGCAGGGTGAGGTCGTGAAAGCTGTATTCGATCCTCTTTTGCAGTTGGGCCAGGCTTTTTTCCCACTTGGGATAGTGCTCTGCTATCTTTTTGCCGTTGAAATATTCAACGATCTTCTGTATGATCTTGCTCAATCTTGCCTCAGTTCATCCAAACCCGCAGCTCCAGGGCCGGGCCCTCCACAGGTTTCAGCGGTTCAGACGTATTTTCTGATCACGATGGCGGAGTTGTGCCCGCCAAAGCCCAGGGAATTGGAAAGGGCGTTCGTGACTTCAAGCTTTTGCGCGGAATTGGGCACATAATCCAGGTCGCAATCGGGGTCGGGATGGGTCAGGTTGATGGTGGGATGCAGGATGCCGGTTTCGATGGTTTTCACGCAGACGATGGCCTCGATCCCGGCGGCGGCACCCAGCATGTGGCCCACCATGGATTTGGTGGAATTGATCTTGAGTTTGCAGGCGTGGTCGCCAAAACAATTTTTCAGGGAGATGGTTTCCCCTTTGTCATTGAGGGGGGTGGAAGTTCCGTGGGCGTTCACGTACTGGATGTCAGTTGGTTGCAGCCCGGCGTCGGCGATGGCGCCCAGCATGGCCGCGGCGCTGCCGGAACCGTCTTCCAGTGGCGCGGTGATGTGGTAGGCGTCGTCGGTGGCGGCGTATCCGGCCAGTTCGGCATAGATCCTGGCTCCGCGGGCTTTGGCATGCTCAAGTTCCTCCAGCACCAGAAAGGCGGCGCCTTCGCTCATCACAAAGCCGTCGCGCTCGGAGTCGAAGGGCCGGGAAGCGGCCTTGGGATCGTCATTGCGGGTGGAAAGCGCTCTCAGAGCGCAGAATCCGCCAACTCCCAGAGAGGTTACGCCCGCCTCGGCTCCGCCGCTGATAATGATGTCCGCGTCGCCATACTGAATGGCGCGGAAAGAGGTTCCGATGGCGTGATTGGCGCTGGCGCAGGCGCTGGCGATGCTGAAATTGGGTCCCTTAAAACCATGCTCGATGGCGATGTGGGCGGCCGCGATGTTGGAGATCATCTTGGGAATGAAGAAGGGGCTGATGCGGCGCGGGCCATGTTCGTGGTTTTTAACGGTTTCTTCTTGAAAGGTGAGGATGCCGCCAATGCCCACTCCGGTGATCACGCCCACGCGGCTTCCATCCTGTTTGGCGGGATCGATGCCGGCGTCTTTCACGGCCTCGCGCGCCGCCACCAGGGCGTAGTGGGTGTAGATGTCCATTTTGCGGGCTTCTTTGGGGTCAAAATGCTCTTCGGGATTAAAATTCTTGATCTGGCCGGCGATCTTGGCGGAGAGAGCGGAGGTATCAAAATTGCTTATCGTGTCCACCCCGGAAACTCCGTTCACCAGGCTGTTCCAGGTTTCGGCCACGTTGTGCCCCACCGGGGTCAGGGCTCCCATGCCGGTGATTACCACTCTTTTTTTCATAACTGGATCCTCATGTTCAGATTGCCCGGCCATACTGGTCTTGGGTCCGGCCGGTTTGGTTCCGCTTGGCGATAAAAAAGGTGGAATCAATCCTGATAACAGAAGCTATCAGGATTGATTCGCGGTTTTGGGGTTTTAAGCCAGCTTTGCCTTCAGGTAATCGATGGCTTGTCCGACTGTGCGGAGCTTATCCTGATCTTCATCAGGGATGTTGATCGAGAATTCTTCTTCAAATGCCATGACCAGTTCCACTGTGTCCAGGGAATCGGCACGCAGGTCTTCGATGAAGTTGGCGGAGGGAACGATCTGAGCTTCTTCCACTCCGAGTTTGTCCATCACGATCTGTTTGACTTTGGCTTCAATATCCATTATTCCTCCTATGATTATTGAAGTGTGGTTTTCTCTATATTGAATGGTTTCCCGTTCAACGCGTTCAGTGCATGGTCAGGCCGCCGTCGATGGCGATGGTCTGGCCGGTGATATAGGCGCTGTCATCCGCGGCCAGGAAGAGGCAGAGCCTGGCCACATCGGCCGGGGTACCCATTTTCTGGAGCGGGATGGCTTTGGCGTAGGACGCCACCACTTCCTCGGGAAGGGTGGCGGTCATTTCTGTTTCGATGAATCCTGGAGCGATGGCGTTCACCCTCACGCCCCGGGAGGCAAATTCTTTGGCACAGCTTTTGGTGAAGGCGATGATGCCGCCTTTGGAAGCGGCGTAATTGGCCTGGCCGGCATTGCCCATGATGCCGATCACGCTGGCGATATTGATGATCGAGCCGCCGCGCGCCTTCATCATGTGCCTGAAAACTTTCTGGGTGCAGACAAAAGTGCCGCTTAGATTGATCCTGATCACCAGATCCCATTCCTCCTGCTTCATGCGCAGAAGCAGGTTGTCGCGGGTGATCCCGGCGTTGTTTACCAGGCAGTCGATCCCGCCGCATTCGGCCACGACCGCGGCAAACAGGGCTTCCATTACCTCGCCGGAGGTGACATCGCCCACCTGGCCGGAGGCGGAATATCCTTTTCCGGTAAGGCTTTGGACGGCTTTATCCACGCTTTCGCGGGCAAGGTCCACGATCACCACGTGGGCGTTTTGAGCGGCAAAAGCTTCAGCGATGGCGAAACCTATCCCGCGGGCCGAGCCGGTGATCACCACCGTCTTGCCCTGAAGGTTATATTTTGCTGTTTCCATAATTCATTCTTTTTTATGATCCCAGAGCGCTGAGCAACTCATCCAGTTCCGCAGCCTGGCCAAAATTTAAAACCACGGCTTCTTTGTCAATGTTCTTTATCATACCGCTCAGGATTTTTTGGGGTCCAAACTCGATGAACTGGGTAACGCCCGCCGCTCGCAAAGCCCGGACGCTATCCACCCAGAGCACCGGGGAAACCACCTGGCGAACCAGTTTTTCCCGGCTGATACTGCCCTTCGTGGCCGCCGCGGCATCAACGTTCGAGACCGCGGGAATGGCAGAATCGCGAAACTGCATTCCCTCCATCTCCTCAGCCAGCCAGAGGCTGGCCCGCTCGATCAGCGGAGTGTGGAAAGGGCCGCCCACGATCAGCGGCACAACCCTTTTGGCGCCTTTGGCGACAAGCAGCTCTTTGGCCTTGGCGATCCCGGCGGCGGTGCCGGAGATCACGGTTTGGGTGGGAGTGTTGAAATTCACCGCGCGCACCAGTCCCTCGGCTTCGGCTTCGGCGCAGGCTTCGATCACAGCCTGGGCTTCCAGGCCGATCACAGCGGCCATGCCAAAGGGCGTGCCGGCGTTGGCCTCGATCATGAATTCCCCGCGTTTGTGCACCAGATGCAAGGCGTCCTGCCAGTCCAGGGTGCCGTTGGCCACCAAAGCGGTGAATTCGCCCAGGGAGTGTCCGGCCACGAAATCCGGCCTGAGGTCCGAGTGCTGCTGGAAAAGCCTGAGGGCGCAGATGCTGTGGAAAAGGATGGCCGGCTGGGTGTGGCGGGTCTCTTTTAAAAGTTCTTCGGGGCCCTCGCTCATGATCTGGCGCAGCATGGTTCCGTGGCGGCGGTCAAAATCGTCCAGCACGGCGGCGAATTCTGGTTCAAGTTCGCAGAAATCCCGCGCCATGCCCACATACTGGGCTCCCTGTCCGGGAAAAACGAAAGCTGTTTTCATGCGCGCCACCTCAATATCTGGCCAGGATGCTGCCCCAGGTGAGGCCGGCGCCGAAGGAGGTGAGGAGGATGATGTCCCCGCGGCGGACCTTTTTGGAGCGGATCGCCTCGTCCAATGCCAGGGGGATGGTGGCTGAGGAAGTGTTGCCGAACTTTTCGATGTTCACTATCACCTTGCTCATCGGGACGCGGAGTTTATCGGCCAAACCCTCGATGATGCGCAGATTGGCCTGGTGGGGTATCACCCAGTCCACATCAGCGGCTTCCAGCTTGTTTCGCTTCAGCAGTTCGTCCGTGGAAGCGAACATGGAGCGGATGGCGTTTTTAAAGATACGGTTGCCCTCCATATAGACGGTGTGGAGGTTTTGGTCCACCGTTTCGTGGCTGGCCGGCATCCTGGAGCCGCCCGCGGCCTGGAACAGCAGTTCGCTCTGGCTGCCGTCGGCGTAAATGAGGGAATCGATGATCCGGGAAACGTCGCTCCGTTTGGCGCGGGAAACAACCGTAGCGCCGGCGCCGTCGCCGAAGAGGACGCAGGTGTTGCGGTCGGTCCAATTGGTGATCTTGGTCAGGATATCCACTCCCACCACCAGCACGTTTTGCGCTGTCCCGTTCTCCACGTAGTTTTTGGCCATGTCCAGGGCGTAAACGAAGCCGGTGCAGCCGGCGGAGATGTCAAAGGCCGGAATGCTTTTCAGCCCCAGTTTTTTCTGGATGATGCAGGCGGTGGAGGGGAAGGGATGGTCGCCGGTGACGGTGCCCGTGATGATCAGGTCGATATCCTTGTATTTCACCCGCGAGGCTTCTATGGCATTGGTGGCAGCGATGGTGGCAATATCGCTGGCTGCCTCTTCGGGCGTGCAGTAATGGCGCTCGAACATTCCGGTGCGGGTGCGTATCCATTCGTCCGAGGTCTCCACGATCTTCTCCAGATCGTAATTGTTCACGATCTTGGCCGGAGCGTGGCTGCCGAAAGCTGAGAATTTGGCGTTGTGCAAAGGCATTAGCTGATCCTCTCGAAGTATTCCTTGGTGTGGCCCACAAATCCTGACTGCGCGGTGCGCGCGGCGAAGCGGATGCCGTTTTTGATGGCGTTGGCGTTGCTGCTGCCGTGGCAGACGATGCTGCAGCCGTTCAGCCCCACCAACAGCGCTCCGCCGATCTCGGTATGGTCCAGTTTGCGCTTCAGGTAACTATATACGGGATAGGAGAGTATCGCTCCGAATTTGGCGATCCAATCCTTGTTCAGCTGTTCTTTTAAAAGTGCAAACACAGACATCACGGCGCCCTCGATCGTCTTCAGCACCACGTTGCCCACGAAACCGTCGCAGACGATCACGTCGCAATTGCCTTTCAGCACATCCTTGCCTTCGATATTGCCCACGAAATTGAGGTCCTCCGCGTCTGAGAGCAGCCTCCAGGCCTCGCGGGACATGGAGTTGCCCTTGGCGCTTTCCTCGCCGATGTTCAGCAGGGCGATCCGCGGATTGGGGATGTTGTAGATATAGCTGAAATAGATCTTGCCCAGTTGCGCGAACTGCAGCAGGTTCTCCGCGTCGCAATCTACGTTCGCACCCATGTCCAGAAGGATCTCGGGATGCTTCATGGTGGGCAGGGTGACCGCGATCGCCGGGCGGGAAACACCGCGGATGCGGCCATAGGAGAAGAGCGAGGCGGTCATGAAAGCCCCGGAATTGCCGGCGCTGACGGCTGCGTCCGCGGCCCCGGATCGGTGCAGGGACACGGCTTTTACCATCGAAGAGTCCTTTTTGGCGCGGACTGCCTCCGCGGCGTGGTCTTCCATCGTGATGCGCTGGCTGGCGGGTTCGACCAGGATCCGGCTTTGGGGATAAAAATACTTCTCCAGTTCGTGCTTGAGGATCTCCGCGTCGCCGACCAGGATGACCTCGTCGCAGATGTCTTCTTTGATGGCCTGGATGGCGCCCTCGATCTCCGGAAACGGCGCTTTGTCGCTCCCGAAAGCGTCCAAGGCTACGCGCACATCACTCCTTGCTGGCAGCGGCCTTGATCTGCTTGCCGGCGTAGGTCCCGCAATTGTCGCAAACGTGATGCGGCCGGGCGGGCTCTCCGCATTTGGAGCAAGTGCTCACAGCCGGAGGCGTGATCGCGTCGTGCGATCTGCGTTTATCTCTGCGTGTCTTTGAGGTTTTTCTTTTGGGGACAGCCATTGGTTCTCCTTTATGGGTATGTCGTTAGCATCCCTCAGCAGGCGCTCGCGGCACTTTTTGCGCCTTTGTGCAAGCCAAGCTGAAGCAAATTTATGCAATTGGAGCAAAATCCCCCGTCTGGGTTATTCTGTCAATGAAAATCGCTAAATCTAAGCCTTGCAGCAAGATGAATTCAGAATACCCTTGCCGGGGCGGGATCTCAGCGCCGGCTCGGAACTACGCTGCGCTTTTCCGCCACTGCCAAAAGCGGGATCAGGCTCAGCCAGCGCAGGATGCCACCGATCCCGAAAACCACCTGTTCCGGCTCCAGCAGCCTGGCCCCGATCTGCAGCGGCTGGGGAAAAAAAGCCCCCGTGAGCAGGGTGGAGGCCATCATGGCCACTCCGCCCACGGCTCCGTAGAGCGCGCTGTAAGTCTGTTCCCGGCCCTTGCCGGCGATGGCCAGCACGAAATTTGTTGTCACCACCGCGTTGCCGGCCCACATAGCGCCGGAAAGCAGGCCTTCGAACCAGAGGATGCTATGGTTCGCCGGGGTCATGAACAGCCAGAACATCGGATTCAGCCCGCCCAGCAACACGCAGATCAGCATCGCGCGTTTGTTGCCCCAGCGGTCGATGAAGCGGCCCCAGAAAGAATAGGAGAGCAGCGAAGCGCCCATGTGCAGGCTGCCGTAAAGCTGCATCTGAAACATGCTCATCTGCAGCTTTTTTAGCATGAAGGGACCCCAGAAGGCGCTGCCCACCCCGATGGCCAGCATCCACCAGACCCCGAAAGCCAGCAGCAGCCTGAAATTACGGTTCTTCAACGGTTCGCTGAACTTGCGCTTCAGGCTCATCTGCTCCTGCAGCGAACGCTTGCGATCCGGTTGCCGGGACAGGATCAGCAATCCGATAAAACCGATGATCCCGGCCAGAACGAAGATCCCGGCCAGCCACCAGGCCTGGTTGCGCGGGGTAAAAAGGACTTCCGGGTCCAGCCAGCGTCCCAGAAAATTCCGCAAAGCTCCGCCGCCCGTTTCAAAGAGGTCGGTGCCATAACTCAGAATGTAGCCAGCCACCAGTCCGGAAAAGACCAGGATCTGGTTGCGCCGCGCGAAGAAGCGGCCCCGGATGCCGATCGGTATGAGATCGCTAACCCAGGCGATCCAGATATTCGAACCCACCGCCTGCAAAGCTGCGCTCACAAAGAGCAGGGCCAGCAGAAAAACGATCCCCGCCCGCGGCGAGGCAAAAAGCAACGCCGCTCCCAGGAAGAAAGTCAGAAAACGCCCCGCGGCTGTGATGGCCACGCAAACCCGCTTGCGCCGCTTCAAACGCTGCATCAGGGCCACGCCAAGCGGCTGGAACACCGCCGCCACCTGGCCCAGGGCGCTCAGGACGCTGAATTGCAGCGGGCTGGCGCTCAGCAGCACCATGAACTTGGTGATAAAATTGCTGCCGATGTTGCCCAGATTGCCGTAAATTTGCGCGAACACGCCTTCGATCACCGAGATCCGGTAGGCCCGGGACACGGTGTAGCTTTTCTGCTGCGCCTGGCGCTCTTTGCTGGTTACAATTCTTGCTGGCAATCCCCGGCTCCTTTGCTGGCATTGATCCGCGGCCCCGGGATAAATTCCCGCCGCTGCCGCTGGGGACTTATTTCGCCAACCCCGTTTCCTGTAAAGCTTTGTTTTTACTCCAAAAACCTGCAGGGGGAGGGCTTACCGCGGGCGCTGCCGCTATCCTTACTCTGCACCCTGCTTCCTTGGCAATTGGCTATATTGTGCGCTGGTAATGCTGGCGCGGGACAAAGTGCTTGACAATAACCTCGCTTCCCCGCTTGGAGTGAATTGACTTGATTTTGGCTGAACAACCGGGTTCGGCCAGAGAATACGGAACTCATAAAGGAGAACACAATGAAAAGAACCCTCATCACCCTGGCAGTGATCGCCATCCTGATCGCGCTGGCAGCTTGCGGATCCAGCGGCAAAGGCCCCGAAGCCGTAGCCAAATCATTCCTCAGCGCCTTGGAAAGCAAGGATTTTGAAGCCGCCAAAAAGCTGGCGACCGAAGATTCGGCCGGCATGCTGACCCTGGTTGAAGGCTTCATGCAGGAAGACGACAAAACCCAAAACAACCGCTTCAGCGTGGTCAGCGTAGAGGAAGAAGGCGACTCAGCCACTGTCACTATGGAGGCTTGGAACTCCGAAACACCGGATAAAAAAGACACAGACACCCTTAAGATGGTAAAGGAAAATGGTGATTGGAAAGTCAAACTAGAAAAAGACTAGGATCATTTCTGCTGGCCGGCCTGTCCATTCTGGCCGGCCCCTTTCTGCTAATCAGAGGCAGCACCGTTATCTACGGCGAGGGTTTGTATTCAGCTGATCAGACGATGCGGGGCATGTCAACGGTCAACGAGGCGAATCTGGAAGAGGGAGACGTGCTCCTGAGATGCGGAGAGGGGTTCGTGTCTTCACTGATAGCGGAATTTTCCGGATGTGGCGTGTCCCATTGCGGGGTTGTGGTGCGTGACGGCGAGGGTTGGCAGGTGATCCACAGTATTTCGGGGCGTATTTCAGACCGGGACGGCATCCGTGCCAACAGCGTGGAGGAATTTGTAAGCCAGGCAAGGCCGGGCAGCATTTATCATCTGAAACCCCGGCTGGAGGTGAACCGCGGGGCGATTGTCAGGCGTTGTTATTACCACCTGAAGCTGCAAGCGGCCTTCGACCACGATTTTAACCTGCAAGAGGATAACCGCCTCTATTGCTCAGAACTGGTGCGCAGCGCCTATCTGCACGGCGGCATGCCGGATCTCTTCAGTTACAGGTCACTGGCCGGAAAAAAGATCCTGGACATGAAAAGCTTCTTCGATCCGCAGTTGTTTGTCCGGCAGCCGCCAGATCAACCGCCTCCCGGCGCAACGCACTGATCCTGCCGCCCTCTGTTGGCACTGCATCTGTGCCCATCTGTTTTTTCCTGCCTCCCCCAAATCGAATTCCCTGCTTGCATCAGGCTGAAATCAATGCCTCCATCATATCTTTAGAGCCTGTCCCTTTTGTTCTGTTCCATTTTTTTGTTGCCCATTATACGCTTAGGGCTTAGCTTCGGAACTGCCGGGTAGAAATCTGCCGGTGCCAGCAGGCTCCGCCCTTATCGCACTTCCCATTCACTTCACATTGGCCTCCCCCACACTTCCCGCCTGGCAGGGGGGAAGTAAGGCGGAGGCGGACAGGAGGCGTATGGGAGGGGGCTCAGGGCGGGACACAAGGGTTGTCTGCCAAACTTGTTGGGCGACAACCGGATAGGGAGGCTTCTGAACACCATCTGCAGGGATCCGGATCATCGAGGTTTTACCAAAGCGCTCCGGCAAGGAACAAAAAAACCGGCAGCCATAAGCTGCCGGCAAGATAGGTTGACCCCGGGCAAGGAGGCCCAAGTCAGTTTTGATCTTCTGTATTGGAGGCCGGAACTTCTTCCGAGCTATTAAGTTCGGTGTCCGAGGCTGGTTCGTCTGAACCTGCCTGGGGGATAGTGACTTCCTCTTCGTTTTCTGGTGTATCCTTTTGGGTCCGGCAGGCCGAGAAGGCCAGTACGCCGAAGAGCAGAGTGGCCAGCAGGATGGCGCTGATGAATTTTTTCATGATTCCTCCTTAATCTATCGCCTCTTGGCTATCGTTGATCTTAAGTTCCCTGCAGGTTTGTGAAAGCAAAAAACGGGCATCCCAAGGGACACCCGTTTTTTAAGGACTGCGATACTAACTGATGGCAGTTAGGTTATTGTGTGACAGTTTCGTTGACTTCAGCAGCCATTGTGTCGACAACAGCCATTGCTGAATCAGCGACGGCTTCGATGCCTTCGGCGGCTTCGTCGACAGTCTCTTCAACTTCTTCGGTCTGGCAGGCCGAGAAGGCCAGCATGCCGATGAGCATCATTGCGATGAGAGCAATAAGAGTCAGTTTTTTCATTTTGATTCCTCCATTCAGTGAAATCGTATTTTTTTGGTTTGGTTTTTTTCTTTGATTTGGCTGGCAGTTTAGAGCCCTGCCGGGCTTTTTTGCAGAGAGGGCTGAAGTGCCGCGAAGCCTTTAGCAGCCTCTCACACAGTCCTTAGACACATCTATGTGCTTACATATTGAGGGTCATACTACAGGGGTCGGATATTTTGGCAAGTATTTTTTTTAGAAGCTGGCATCAAGGCCGGCATGGACCATGCCCGCGGATAAGCTGGGAAAGCCGTTTTCACGGTAACCGAGGGCGTATTCGATGCTCAGGATCCCCAGCCGGGTGCGCAGCCTGATCCCGAGGCCGGGGGCCAGCAGATCGGCGCGCAGATCATTTTCGCCCCGGGCCAGGAGGCCGTGGCCGTAAAAAAGATAGACCCGGGCCTGGGAACTGATAAGATAGCGAATCTCCAGATCCGCCCAACCGAGACGCCAGCTGCTGAATTCGTCCTCGCGGTAGCCCCGCAGAGAATTGTAGCCGCCCAAGCGGTAAACTTCGTAGGCCACGGAACTGGTATCCGCCAGGCTGCGCAGATGAAACCCCAAAGCGCAGGTCCAGCGCCGCGAGATGCCTATATATTGGGTATGGTCCGCCTCCAGGGCGTTGTTCCAGCCGCGCTCTCCGGATTGGCGCAGACGGTAGATGAGCTTGGTCTGCATGCCCTTGGAGGGGTTGAAAGCTCGGTCACGGCTGTCCAGGCGCCAGAAGGCTCCGATGCTGCGGGTGGAGGTTGTTTCCACAAGCAGGCTGTCTTTGGAGGCTGGAACGTAGTAGTTGACGCTTTCCGCGGCAAACTCCAGCCCGTAGTGGTGATCGGCAAAGTAGGAATAAACATCGGCACTAATGGCAGACCTGATCCAGTTATCGGTCTCATCCGCCCGCCAGAGGCGCAGGTCTGCTGCGAGGGGAAAGTTGTTGGGCCCGGATTCGTGGTAAGCGAACTGCAGCAGGCTGGAGAGCGGCAGCTTCCTCCAATTTAAGGAGAGGGAGCGGTCGCTGCCCCAGAGGTTTAAGAACCCGAGATTCAGAAATCCGGTGAATTCATTTTTACCGCCAGCACCGGTATAGCCCAGCACTCCCTCCAGCGAGGTCATGCGGCCCTCCTCAATCTTGATCAGCAAGCTGGAGGGATCCACCGGCTCGATCAGGCAGGCCTCGATGTAGTTTTTGGCCAGGATATTGTCTTCGGCGGCGCGGATGGCCTCTGGGGTCAGCACCTGTCCGGAGTTGAATCCGGCCAGTTTGATGAGGGTTTTATCGCGGGTGTATTTGTTGCCCTGGAAATAGAATTTTTCCGGTTTGAGTGGCTTGCCCTCGTCGATGCCGATATAAGCGGTGAGGCCATCCTCCATTGTGAGGGAATCCAGCTGCACGCTGGCAAAGAGGTAGCCGCGGCGGTGGTATTCATCCAGCACGCGGTCCATAAGCCCGACCAGCCCGGAAACCGGCACCTGCGCGTTATCGGAAAGCAGCAGCAGATCGCGCAGCTTGCCCTCGGAAAAATAGCGCAGGCCCCGGAAGCGGAGTTCGCAAGCTTCCGCGGGCAGCACTTCCGTGAGCCTGAAAGCCAGTTCCATGCCGCTTTCGGAAAGCGGGATCAGCTCCGGATTGGCGATCTTGACGAAAGGATGGCCGGAGTTTTGCAGCCAGGCCCGCATAGCCGCGATGGCGGCATTCACGTCCGCGGGGTCGTACTGGGAACCGGTCTGCAGCCCGGATGCCTGCAGCAGCGCGGCTTCATCCAGCCCGAAATTGGCAGAAAAGCTGATCTTCTCCACACTCAGGGCCGGGGCCAAAACCCAGGCCAGCAGCAGAGCGGCGGCCAGCAGGGAGCGTTTCATGGCGCCAGGGCTAATCGCGGTCCGCCTTCAGAACGGCCAGGAAGGCTTCCTGGGGCACGGTCACGGAGCCGATCTCTTTCATCTTTTTCTTGCCTTCCTTCTGTTTTTCCAGCAGCTTGCGCTTGCGGGTCACGTCGCCGCCGTAACATTTGGCCAGCACATCCTTGCGCATGGGGTTGATGGTGCTTCTCGCAATGATGTTGCCTCCGATGGCTGCCTGCAACGCTATCTTGAAAAGGTGGCGCGGGATCACCTCCTGCAGGGTGTCGGTTACGCTCTTTCCCCAGTTGTGGGCTTTGTCCTGGTGGCAAATAAAGCTCATGGCGTCTACTTTTTCGCCGTTGATGAGGATGTCCACCTTCACCACGTGGGAAAGGCGGAAATCCTTGAAAGCGTAGTCCAGCGAGGCGTAGCCGCGGCTGACGGTTTTAAGCTTGTCGTAAAAATCGAAGATGATCTCGATCAGAGGCATCTCATAGTGCAGGGCGACGCGCTTTTCGTCGATGTACTGGATGTTTTTCTGGATCCCGCGGCGTTCCTGGGCCAGCTTCATGATGTTGCCGATATAGTCGGTGGGCACGATGATCTCGGTGTCCATAAAGGGTTCTTTGATGCTTTCTATGAAGGTGGGATCGGGAAAATCGATGGGATTGTTCACCTGGATCTCCACGCCGCTTTTGAGGGTGATGAGAAAGCGCACGCTGGGCGTGGTGGCGATGATGGGGATGTTGTATTCCCGTAGCAGGCGCTCCTTCACGATCTCCAGGTGCAGCATGCCCAGAAAGCCGCAGCGGAAGCCGTAGCCGAGGGCAGTGGAGTTTTCCTTTTCATAGATCAGGGAGGCGTCGTTGAGCTTGAGTTTGGCGATCGATTCCACCAAGTTTTCATAGTCCTCGCCGTTGATGGGGAAAATGCCGGAATAGACCATGGGCTTGGGTTCCATGAAACCCGGCAAAGACTCTTCGCAACCGCCTTTAGCCAGGGTGATGGTATCGCCCACACGGGCGTCCGCCACCTCTTTTATGTTGGCGATGACGTAGCCCGCCTCTCCGGTCAGAAGTTCCTGCTGGGGCGCGAATTTCAAGCCCAGATGCCCGATCTCCTCGATCTCGTATTCCCGCTCGGTGGCAAAGAGCTTGATCTTGTCGCCTTTTTTCAGAGTACCGTCGAACAGGCGCACCAGCACCACCACGCCGCGGTACATGTCGAAATAGGAATCGAAGATCAGGGCTTTGGCCGGGGCCCCGGGTACGCCGGCGGGGGCCGGAAGCCTCTCACAGACTGCATCCAGTAGCTCAGTTACCCCAGTTCCGGCTTTGGCGCTCACCTTCAGGATTTCCTCCGGCAGGCAGCCCATGATCTCGCAGAGGTCATGTTCCGTGCCTTCGATGTCGGCTTTGGGCAGGTCGATCTTGTTCAGCGCCGGCAGGATCTCCAGATCGTTATCCAGCGCCAGATAGAGATTGCTCATGGTTTGGGCCTCGATGCCCTGGGAGGCGTCCACCAGCAATATGGCGCCTTCGCAGGAAGCCAGCGCGCGCGAGACCTCGTAGGAAAAATCCACGTGGCCGGGAGTGTCGATCAGGTTCAGAACGTAGTCCTGGCCCTTGTAGTTATGGACCATGCGCACCGCGTGGCTCTTGATGGTGATCCCTTTTTCGCGCTCAAGGTCCATGGAATCCAGCACTTGCGCCATGTCCACTTTGCCCACCACGTGGGTGCTTTCCAGAAAGCGGTCCGCCAGGGTGGATTTACCGTGGTCGATGTGCGCGATGATGCAGAAGTTGCGTATATGTTCCTGTTTCATGTCTGTCCTTGATATATCTCCCCGTTCCGCTATTTTGGATGATTCCAGAGAAGCGGAAGGATGTAACCCAGAAATGATGGTGTTGAGTTTTGTCAACAATTTAATCCGTGTGGCCTCATCCTTCTCCTTGACAAATATCTCACGAATAAAGGTATATGAAAACGAATCTGATCAGCTTTACACTTCTGCTCACTTTGACTATATAAGACCTTTGCACATAATCCTCAGTGTCTGGTGAAAATGTAAGCGCATTTTGGACCCGAAAAATAGTTTTTGAAATCTGCAAATAATTCTTGACAAAATAGATAGGCTCATATTTT
>Ga0172377_10000478_pt1 | contig 37568 bp, 58 predicted proteins | sample Pumphouse3metaG_FD_119749 | JGI IMG/M metagenome (GOLD analysis project Ga0172377, IMG submission 119749) | Leachate microbial communities from a municipal landfill in Southern Ontario, Canada - Pumphouse #3 metaG | ecosystem: Engineered > Solid waste > Landfill > Unclassified | place: Canada... | reverse complement strand
GTCAATGTTTAAAGGTTGAAAACAATTTTATATGCCCTACCCCTTATTACCTGTCTAACCGATTGTGACATGATGTACAAACTGACATTAAGTTACTAATATCGTACCTTCTGTCCCATTCTTTCTTTAATGGTATGCGGTGATGAACTTCTGTTGCAATAGCTCCGCACACCTGGCATCTATATCCATCGTCCTGTAGCTTCTTTCGACTTAATAGCTTCCAAGGCTTACTGTTATAAAAAGTTGTTGATCTCTTGTCTCTTCCATGGCTGTCATAATATGCAGTACGCTTTGTCTTGGATTCTTCTGTTTGTTTATCTGCTATTTCTTTACAAGCATCACAGTAAGTCATGCCGTATGGTATTAACTTTCTGCATCTAACACACTGTTTTAATATCAACTTATCACAACCTTAACCTTTGTACCGGCACCCACCCACTTGCCTTAAGTACACTTACCCTATGCATTACTGCATCAACCTATAATATCTGTGAGTTCAACGCTCTTTCAAGGATACAGATAAATCCCACTCAGTTTAGTAGCTCTGGCAAGCTTAAATAAAAAAGACACCCTTTTATTGAGCGTCTTTTGATTCTATGTCGTTAAGTTTGCTATCCTTGCTCCGACATATGATTCTTATAAATGAATCGATACTATCACAATAACACGAAATCGAGTGCCACTACTGCCAACTTTATTAAATTTATTTATTTCCTCAATCCCCTTTCATACGCAAATATCATTCTCGCTTTATACAGATACCTATAAATAGTCCTCTCTCCTGCAGGAACATCAAGACTCGCCTTTATAACTCTATCTCTAATCTCTCCTCTCTTAATCTGTCTTTGCGCGTGCTGGAAATAAACTATCTCCACAGCCTGTCTCTCTTCGCGATGTAGTTGTACTAACGTCTTTTCGACTGCTAATATATCCCATAGCTCAGCTTGCTTGTCCCTTAAATAACCCTCCGCATACATGACAGCTTGTTCTGTTGGCTTACTTATTCCACAACCCTTTTCGTGTGTTCTTTGGTACTGCTCCAAAGCTTCTTCATAATACTTATTTGCTAAGTCTTCCTTATGAGGTTTCCCTAAATAAGCGAAATATCTAAACGCATCCGTTGCATAATCTCTAATGTGATCCTTTATCATTTTCACCTCTATCAAACAATTTCCATATTTAATTTAGTTATGTCATAACCCTTTGCCAGAAGTTTATTACATATGTCGTTGCAGTCATTGATTATGTTCTGCAGCTCCAGCTCCACTTTGTCATTGCCTTTGTTGTTGCGAAAATATATATTCGCCCTTTTGATACGATTTATATTTATATTGAATTTTTTAATCAATTCGTCCATAATGCCTCCTTGTTACCTTTTTTTGCAATCTTGTTACCTGTTGAAGTAACACAAATACTGTTGATATTTCAATGTAAAACGGCACATATTACCTTTGTTACCTGTTTGCGGAACTACACACCCTCTGTGAGAGAGAAATTATGTATATAGTGTGTAAATGTACAGCGGGTAACACAGGTAACATTGTACTATATATATATATATTTAATAATATATTATATTATATATATAGTAAGGGCAATGCTTTCAGCGCTTTTTTTGGGAAATAATCGTGTTACCTATTTCCCAAAAAACAGGTAACAAGCAGGTAACAAAGGTAACAAAACTCAATTATTTTTCCTTAAAATGGAATTTGTTCGCCATCTTCATCGCTCACAGGTGTAAATAAACAAATATTATCAAGCCCCAACTCATCAAGCAAATTCAAATCCAACTTGTAACATTTTTTAACTTTACTGTTAATTCTGACATTTGAAACTGATTTATCCGCCAAATATTTACTTCCCTTAAGTTGCTTAAGAAAATCATTTTTACTCAATACGCCCGCTTCACGGTTAAAGTCTCGGATATATTTCTTTATTGCCGGGTAAATAATCGGAATGTATAAATAAACACAATTGTTTTCTTTGTCAACCCTTAATCCATCTAACAATCCAAAGCCGTTTGAAATCATTTCATCCAACAACTCAAACATGTTTTCTATTTGTGACTTGGTTTCCCTTCTGTTCTGCAGAATATTTGTAACAATATTATTGGCTATGTACTCAGCTCCTTCTTTGATATCAAGTTCAACTCCATATTTTTTAAAAGCTTTTCTAACAAGATTAAGCCCTTGGACCTCATTGATGAATGTATTTAATGGACGATCCTTGAAGTCAACCAACTTTATGCAGCTGTTCCTGAATTTTTCGAAACCTTTTATGTCAATTTCTAAAGCTTCTTTAACAAGCAATTTCCCAATTTTATTTAGAATTTTTTTATTTTTTATTAAATTGTTAATTGCGACAAGTGTTTCATCGTCTTTACTGGCTCTTGATATATAAACAATATTACTTCTTTCTATTAGAGCTGTTTCGTCTTGCCAAAATCCCTCTTCACCCATTATTATAATTGGCCTTACAGGAGTAATTTTGGTTGTAGTAAGATTCTTGTTTCCTCTGATGCTGCTGTTATGGTCATATGCATTTCTGAAAAAATTACTAAGTTCCTGGTTTTTTTTCTCAATGAAATAACTTGGCTTGTACTCATCTATGATAAATGGCAACGTCTTATTTCTAGCTGACTCTTTCAAAAAAGCAAAATTAGTAACGTCTTTCATCATGGCCATACTTTCATAATTCATAAGTGGTTGTATTATATTTTCGACAATAGTATTCTTGCCGGCTCCTGCTTCTCCAAATACTGCAAGATGATTAAGCTTGATATCTAGTTCTTCATATTTTCCATTTAAGAGTATTGCTCCAATATGTCCAAGAACCGTATAAGCAACTTCTTTCTTGTTAAAGGTTAATAAGCTGTCATATACTTCAAGGATATCTTCCCTTGTCGGTAGCTCCACATCTTTAAATTTATCGAAATCATCATCTTCATAATAAATATTCGCCTGATCATATGTAAAGTTACTGTCAAATGCTCCAAGGCTGGTAACGAATCTCCACTCGTCGCCGATGAAACGGATGCCGCCAACGTCATAGGCTGTGGTCGTGTCACGCTTTTTATATTTAAAGCACCATTCCTTTAAATCTATCAGGACATCAATAGATCCTCTAAAAACTAAGTCTGAAGAGTTTAAAAAATCCCTAAATTTCCTAACATCATTGAACACTAATATGCTACCGCGCCTTTTGAGAGTCTTATTATCGTGTGTCTTTATAATCATTTCAAAATACTCTTCTTCTGTGTCAACTCTATTTATTATATTTATACCGTCTATTGTAAAATTAGTTATTTGTTTTTTGTTTTTAACGTCTTCTTTTCCGTCTGTATATTTCCATATTCCATAGCCAAAATCGTCCTTATGCTCCTGCAGCTTGTATAAATTTGTAACATCTAAGCAGCTGTCAAATACATAGTCAGTAAACTCTTTTATCGTATGCCCTGCGTTTAACCAGTCCGTCACATCTGCTTTGTCGTTCTGCACCTTTGACAACTCCGGAAGATACTCAACGATGTACATTTTTTCAACTTCATCAAATAAAAATTCTTTGCATTTATCTACATGCTTACGCCCTGGAGCGTCAAAGTCTCCGCAGATTACAAGCTTTGCTCCCCTGAGTTGTGACTTATAGTCATCAAACATGCTGCCGGCGCCTGTGGCAAAACTTGTAGCAGTGATCCCATTGTATATTAGAGTTTCAGCGTCTTTTTCACCCTCTACCAGGTAAACATAATAACCATTCCGAATTGCACTTTGCACAGCAACAGCATTATAAATATATTGCTTTGGTAGTTGATCTACAGTTTCAACGGATGCTGCTATAATCTTATTCTCTCTGATTACCCTTTGTACAAACTTCTTACTCTTTTTATCAGCAGCCGGATTAACTAGCTTGTACTTAATCTTAACCGATACAAGTGTGCCTCTTTCATCTGAGTAGAAGTAAGCATTATCAAAGGCAAAGTCAGTATCAACAACCCAAACGTCGCCCTCTTTTGTGACATTGCCGGTATTGTTATCCTTTATGTATTGGATCAAGTTTTCTTTGCTGTAATAAGTCTCACTTTTCTCTATGAAATCCATCTTATTTAAGCCGATGTCAGAAAGCAGAGTATTGAGCCCGTAAGAGCTGCCACATGTACGACAACCTGCTACTATGCCGCCATCACTCTTTAGCGCAATGTAAGCTGATGCAGTCTTGTCTTGATGATGAGTACATTTAAAGCTGTAATTTTCTTTGTCCTTGCTGTTGAAATTTTTCTTTTTGTCTTGCAATCGTGGCAAAATTTCGTCAAACATTTTGTCGTAATCAAACATCTACTCACCTTCTTCCAGGTCTCCCTTGTAGTTCAAAATTACTTCTCTAAGATGATAATTAAATAATGCGAATATGTATGTCCCTGCATATTCCTTTGTTACAAAATTTATATCTATGCAATAGCGCGCAATGTATGCGTTGAGTGTGGCCAAGAAGCTTGCCGGATTGTATTCAGATCTATACTTCCCTGCCTGGATCATCTCCCAAGAGCCGTCTTCAACTATCAAATAAAATTTTGTGTCTTTCTTCCTTATCAATTCCTTCTCAAACCGCTCTCGGTCTTTCGTAAGGTTCCCAGATAGCTCTGTTAGGCTTCCTTTCCTTTCAATGACTATTTCATTGTCAAAGAAGAGTGGTTTCAAGATACCCATTCCTGGCATCTCAGGGAGCATGAAAGAGTAATCACCAAAATCAAGCTTTTTGCTTTTATATTTAATCTTTTTCTTGTCAAAGTAGCCTAAAATATGCTTATTTTCCTGCTCTCTTGTATCCACCAGGACTGTTAGATTGTTTAGAATTTCTTTTGATTCTTTTTCTGTGTAATGATATCGCATGTCAGCCCCCTCATTCGTACTTATTTCCCGTCTGCTTATCAATCAAAACCAATCTTCCTTCAAGTCTGAAATCCATAATATCAAGGATCCTTTTAATCACGCTCATCATGTCGGTAACGTCTTTATTTCTATTCCTTGGCTTCAACTTACCTTCATGTGTAACTTTATATATGGCAGCGTAAGCTGTAGGATCACTACAGCCGCTACCGTTCTTCTTTAAATTTCCGTTGTCAGGCATTGTTTGCCTCCCCCTCTTTTTGAAAAATATTAGGATTGTCTTGAATGACCATGTGAAGCGTATTGGCAAGCTCATCAATCTTCTTTTCATCGTGCTTGCTGTACCCAAGAAAATCATATATTGCGTGAAGTATTTCATGTATGAAGACAGACTCTTTGTGTCCTTCCGCTAAGTTAGGTCTTACCCTGATGATTAACTCACTTTCTACACATTCACCAGAATAGTCACAACCTAAAACAAGATTATCAGTTATTTCAACTTTGTAAATTTTACCACCTATCTTAATTTTATCTGGTATGTTCATTTTCATCCCCCTCAAAGTATTCAACAAAATGATTGTATGTTTTACTGTTTGCCGGCTTTTCTTTTGCCAAACGAACAGTGTATCCTGCTTTTATAAGCAGCTTCGCAATTTCTAAGCGGTCGCCCTCATTAATGCCACCAGATTTAACATTTTCTATTTTCGCCATCTTCGTCCTCCATACATTTTATTGAAGAGTCGCAGGTCTCTGGATTCATAAAACACTTTTCTTCACACGGCTCTTTGCAGCTATGACAACATATAGGTTTTGCTGTTTCGCTACAGTACCATTTGCATTTATACATCTCTACCTCCTAAAACTTATATAAATCAAAATCAACTTCTAATCCCTTCTCAGCTATATAAACAGGTCTCTTCATCCACCTACCCATCACGTCCTTGAACTGCTCCGCGTTGCTGTTTGCGCTGCTCAAATGTAGTAGCACTATATCTCGGACCTCAACAAATTCATTAGCTGTGAAAAAGTCCTTGACATCCTCAAGCTCAAAATGGCTGTGCATGATCCTGTCCTGAAGCTTCACCAGCTGGTTGTTTTGCCTTAGAATTTCCTTTGAATAATTACATTCAACCATCACATGATGTATGTCAAATTGATTGAAGTTATAAGGAATGTAATATGTGTCAGTGGCAAATAATATCGTTCCGCATTCTTGGTGGGTAATAAGAAATCCTAGTGGCTCTATAGCGTCATGCTTTACGCCAAAAGGTAATATGGTAAAATCACCAATGCAATACGGAACCATTTCTTGTAGAATTTTACTTTTCAATATACCTACACCTGGATTAATTTCTTTATAGGTACCCAATGACATATAAAGTTTTATTCCTAACATTTGCAAATTAAATGCCTGCTTACTATGGTCTTTATGCTCATGGGTTACCAAACACCCAGCTACATTACTAAAATTAAAATTCAAAGCCTTCTTTATTTCTTTAATATCGACGCCACACTCTACTATAAGAGTTTCCCCTTCGGAGGATTGAAGCAGGTAGCAGTTACCTGATGAGCTGCTACCCAAAACCTTAAGCTTCATTAAAACTCCGGCTCCTCATTTGGATCAAAAGTCTCTGTCTCCTGAATATCTATAACCGGCGGCTTATCTTCCTTAATTCTTAATGGCTTAGAATTAGCCTCCTGTTTCTTCGGCTCATCTGCTGCAGGCAAAGTCTCAAAATCAACTTCTTCTTCAACGTACATTCCTCCTACATTTGCAGGAAATGCCTCTCTAAACGCTTGTACCATTGCAACCTTACGAATCATAGTTTTAGGCATTGATTTCCAAGTGCTTTGGTCTTTTCGATATTCCTCTAAATTCACTTTTGCGACAATTGGGTTCTTGCGGTCTTTTCTGTAGACTTCACACCATCCGCCCAGCAACGAGTCGCCTTGAATTGTAAAGCTGCCCTCTATCTCAATAACTTCTTTGTCTCTTGCAATAATTAAACCTGCTCTATAGCCGTCAAATTCCTCATGGCTTTCTGCTCTCTTCATGAATGCATCTTTGCCTACTACTATTTGTGCCGGTTTTTTCTCGTCAAATTTAATCAGGTATGCTTCATTTAGAAACGGATTTAATTTCTGAAATTTGCAAAGGTTCATAAACAAAACTGCCTCTTGTGCCGTTATAGCTACATTGCCTCTTGTTAAATAATTTTTTATGCTCGTCGGCGTAAGAGTAACCTCTTCGCCGTTAGTTTGATATGTTACTAACATTTCCTTTTTTGGTTCCGTTACTTCGTTTTTATTTACTGCTGTCATCTATAGTTCCTCCTCAGGATTTTCTTTCGTCCATTTTTCAAGAGCCTCAACTGCTTGCTCTACGTTATTGTCCTCTCCACAATTTCCGTCAGTGAATTTGCCTAACGGACAATCCCTGCATTTACTAAACTTATTGCATGCTCTTTTTCTTGCTTTTATATATTTAACTGCATCCATAAAACCCTCCTATAACTCCTCCATAATCTGATTTATTTCAATTATTTTCATTCCGATTGTGTCAATAAGGTTGTCCTTGATCTCTCTGAACAAATCGTCATATTCCTCTATCATAAAATTTAATGGTAATTTTTCTGATAGTCCTTGGTAATCACATCCAAACTCACTGACTGTTATATTGAGTTCGTGGTCTTTAACAAGCAACTCCTGTATGCTATTAAGCTTGTTTTTTAACTGGTCGAGCTTGTTGTATCTATCAACTTTTTTACTCATGTATTCAAAATTTTTCGCGTCCATTATTACACCTCAATTCTTAAAGTTTTATCTAAACTAACAATTAAGTTAACCACCTGGCTTACTGTTGGTATTAAATTGTTTACAGCCTCACGGTTATCTACAAATATTGGAGCAGTTATGTTGTAATGAGCTGTCAGCGTGTTTATAATATCCATGCCGGCATTAATCTTCGCTGCATTGTTTGCGTCCTGGAACGGTACCCCTTTTATAAGAGTGTCACAACATTCAACCAGTGCTCCATTGATTTGCTCATTGAACATTTTGAAATTAACCTGGCTAAATTTCGCATTGATACGACTCTCCAACATATCAACCTTCGTCCTGATGAACTGCTCTGCCAGGTACTCTTGACCTTCAAGCTCTAGCACCTTGCCGGCAATGTCAATCTGTTCTGCTTCTAGCTGCGCAATACGTTTCTGAGTATCTGCAATTACTTGTTTGTTGTTTAGAATTTTATTGATTTCTGAAATTCTGTCATTGCAATTCTGTTTCTTGTTTACAAGGTCACTTGCATCAACTTCATAGCTTGCATTTCCGTTTTCCAATTCATTCTCTAAAGCCGTTATTTCGACTTTTAACGAAACATATCTAACGTCCGACTCGTAATTCACTTGACCGACTGTCTTTTCTTCCTGCTCAATTAGGCTCATTACTGCTTCAATTTCTGCGTACAATTCATTTAGTTTTTGGTCATTAGAATCAATTTTTTTATCATATTCCCCAACTTCTGCCTGCAACTCTTTAACCCTAGTAGAGTCTCTCTTTCCGTTTAGATTCAAGCTATCAAGTTGCATTTTTTTATCAATGTTGAAATTTTTCTCTAAGGTCGCAATTTGATTTTCTATATTTTCTTCTGGCAAGCCTTGTTTGCAAGTAGGGCATACAAAATTACTTTTGTCCGGCTCAATAAACTCGCTTTTTACTATGGTGCTATATTCAGTTCTCATTAATGCTAAGCTTTTATTTTTCGCTTCGATTATGTCCTTGTCTTTATCAATTAAAGCTTCCGTATCTTTGATTTCTCTTTTTATTCTGTTTATTTGATTTTCAATGTCCGATTTCTTATACTTCAGGTCATTAACCTTTTTATAAGAATTTCTAACAATTTCATTCTCTAGCCGATTAAGCTCATTTCTTTTGCCAGCAATAATAGCTTGCTTTTTCTTAAAGTCATTCATCATGTCCATGGCAATCTTGCGCTGATCCGTGAGGTCCTTCTCCAAATTGCCAACAATTATCTGCAGATCCTTTTTCTCTTGCTCCAATCCTTTATAGTCAACATCTGCATCCAGTGTAGGAATGCCCCTGCCTAATTCATCAATCCTTATTGGTATGCTCTTTAGGCTGTCGTTGTATCTTTTCTTTTGTCCGGCAATCATGGCTTTGAATTCGTCAAGCGTTTTGTCCTGAAGCAGCATTGATAATTTGCTCAGCTCTTCTTTGGAATCAATTACATCCTGGTCGCTTATATCCCCGACTATCTCCAGGAGAGTTTTTCTCCTGTCCTGCCAGCTCAAATTCAGATTAAAAAACGTTGGATTAGTGATAAGCTTAAAAATAAGTTCATCAATCAGACTATTGATTTTGTCCTGGTACTCGTTTTTCTTTACCGGTACTTCATTGATCCAGTACTTGGTTTCGTGGCCTGAAAAAACTTTCTCTGCAGCTCCGCGCTCCTTAACCCACTTTTCAGTAAAGATTTTTCTAAGATTAAGCGGTCTTCCGTCAATACTCATCTGTCCTTCGACTGTATACTCCAGCCCATGAATGGCTTCCCCGTCCTTTCCAAGTGTCTTAATATTAAAATCCTTTTTATTAGAGCTGTCTTTATCAAATAACAGCCAGGTGAACGCGTCAAATATTGTGGTCTTGCCGGTTGCATTTTCGCCGTAAATATTGGTTGTTTGTCCAAAGTCAATCTCTAAGTTCTTGATACCTTTAAAATTGCTCATTTTAAGCTTTTGTAGTTTTATTTCCATTGTTTCCCCCTATAAAATTTTTACATATTCTTGCGCAATTTGGATCTACGTTCCTTTTCATTTTGTCCAGGTCCACGCAATCGCCTTGCCTAAGGTTCAGGCAATCTCTGCAGTGAACCTGCATTGCCTTCCTTATTGCCGGAGCATCTTCAATCTTTACCAACTGTTTATCCTTGCCATTCTTAAGTACAATCAGCTTTGACATACAAAGGCACTTGACCTCTCTTTGATTACTTATATGGAGCTCTGTCCCGCATACAGGACAGAGCAGCTTGATTATGTTTTTACTTGCCATTCTTACACCTCTTTGGTATAATTAACACGGTTAGTTGATTTTTTTAACATGCCGCTTCCATTACAGTGGGGCGGTTCTTTTTATATCTGTTGATCCTCTTATGCGCAGCACTTTCTGATATTCCATAAATCTCTCCGATTTCCTTGTATGTCATTGTTTGTCTCATATTCGTCATATCATCTAGATCATCTTCTGTGTATACATGATTCCATTTGTTCCCTTCCCAGAGGTTAAATGCTTGCTCTACCGTCATGCATTTGATGATTGCTATACAGAGAATGCACCAGTTCTCATCCAATCTTTACACCTTCTTTCGAATTTACTTCTAAGCACAATATTCTTCTATATTTGCCAACGTAATTCTTGCCTATACCAAGTACTTTACCTATCTGCACATCGTTGCACCCCAACTGGTAAAGGTTCATAAACTTCTCGTCTAATACATCATTAATCCTTTTACCGCCCCTTTTTTCTTTGTTTTCATGGGTAACACTAGCCCTCTTTCTATACACTTCTTTTGGCGGTGTGTACTTAACTTCTCCGCAAAATTCATCATAGTACTTCTTACAAGCTGCTTCTCTCTTTTTAGCCTCCCTTTCATCAGCCCAGGCATTACAGCCTTTATCTATTTTTTCTTTTAGAACTTCACATTGCTTGCCTTTATCATAAAAGCACGTTGCACAGGTCCTTTCCATGTTCCGACCTCCTAACACCTTTTGATTTCTTCAAGGCATTTCTTGCACATTACTTTACCTTTGAACTTAACTAATTTAGCTGGATCATCTTCAGGACAGAATGTGTAATGAACTTCCGGTGCATATTTTTTAAGTATAATGCTGTCATTATCTGTAAATATTTCTACCGGAGTATCTGTATCAATGCTGTATGTTTTTCTTAATTCCTTTGGTATTACCAATCTTCCTAATTCATCAACTCTTCTAACTATTCCAGTTGCTTTCATGCCTATCCCTCCCACATGGTTTTTAGTAATTCTAAAGTTAATTTTGCTAAGTAAAAATATTGTCCTGGTGTTAAAGTGTCTATAACATTAGTTTCTAATTCTGTCTCTGTAATCTCTGCTGGAATTGACTTAGGTAATACTGCCTTAACTTCCTTTACCATCTGTTTCAGTTCTTCTGTTTGAACTGTTAAAACTTCTGGTCTAACTTTTTCCTTAAACATTTCTGGTTTAGGTAATATAAAGTCTTTCTTCAATAATTCTGGCACTTCCTTTACATCTTCCACTTTCTCTTCATCCTCCTTGATTTCAATTTTTTCTGGGAACTTCTTGCCATTTGGCGGCAGCCCTTGTCTTCTTAAAAATGTCGAGACACTACTTTGTGAAATTTCTAATTCCCTGCCTATTGCTTTATCAGTAAGTTTTTTATTGTATTGCTCTAAAATCTTTTCTTGTTTTTCAATATCCATTTTAAAACAGCCTCCCTCTTCTAAAATTTCCATAATTTGTTTAGCACTCTTTAATGTCAAATCCCTTAAGATGCTTATTTGCTCTTTTTTATTTTTTGCCTGCTTGTATAGTTGGCAAATTTCATTATCCGCATAGTTTAAATTTTCGCTCAATAGGTTTTTTCCGCCTCCCTCCTAACTTGATTGGTAAGTTTCTGTCCATCTTCCACTGGCAGTGAGGACAAATGTAGCTGCTTGCTATTGTGTACTTGCTTGCGTTCCAATCTTTGTTGCAGATCGTGCAAATAGCCGTCATACTGAAACCTCCTAACATGATTTTCTAAATTCTGATCTTGGTTGAATAACATCTTCTTTTATGAGCCTTTCTATCTTGCCACTACACGATTGAGCAGACCTTGAAATGTAATTTGCCATTGTATTTGGTGTATGCCCTTTATCGTATAATTGAATCAGCTTGCTGGTTTCTTTTTCCGTCCAAGGATTGTGGTTTGACATCTTAACCGGTCTTCCTTTTATTTTCAGGTCACATACTCTTCTTTTGATCGCCCCTTCTGTTCGCCTGGTCTTCAAAGATATTTCTCTATAAGTGTATTTATATTGATTTAGCAGCATCTTCAAATATTCATCTTCTGCGATGGTCCAAGGAGTACTTTTGAAATATCTTTTTTCTATATCGGCTCTTCTTTGTTCTTCCATCCAGTCGGACTCTTTACCAAATACAAGCGGTTCAAGCTTTGAAAAATCCATTAAAGTTTTGTTCTTTTCTGCCCATCTCCAAAAATCTTCAAGATAAATAATTTTAAAACTATAATTTTTGACTCTTTTAGTCCTGATCGGTAACCCCTTATCTGCCCATTGATTTACTGTATAAGTTCTTCCGCCATTGCCCCCTCTCATTTCAATTACAAATTTGTTTAAAGTCAAATATTCGCCTGCATCCAGGAAGGGACCTAAACCGGAATCAGTTGCCTTTTGTTGTACTGCTGAAACAGATCTATTTAAATTTTTAGCAATTGTAATCATGCTGTTCTGTCCCCAGTTATCAGAAAGATATTGAAATTCTTCTATAGACCATTTTTTATTTTTCACATCAATGCTTCCTTCCTCGCAACTTTTATAAAAAGTTTTTGAAAGTCTAACAATGCATCTTCTAATTCAGGTATATTGGGCAGTGCTATATGTACGATTTGTAGCACTCCATTCTTGTCAGGCACTGTTAATTGTGCTGAATCTTTGTCCAAATCCGAGTTATAATATACTTCTACTTCGCTATATTTGCTTGTTATTGTCATGGGCTTTCACCAGCTCCTCATAAAGTACTTCTAACCTTGCAGCACATCTTTCAACTTTTTTCTTTGCGGTCTCATGAGCTTTTTCAACCTTGATTATTTCTGCATTGATTTCTTCTGCGGTCCTCTTTACTTTCTGATCAGCGACTGGTTGTCCATTCTCAGCAGCTATTTTTGCAACTCTAACTTTGTCAATGGTTACCCCAAATCTACTACGGCCATTATGTACGTCTTCAAGCTTAATGTTCATAATCTGTGCTATTTCCTTGTTTGTCTTTTCTTCAAATGCCAGTTTTCTAAGTTGCTGCTCTTGCTCTTTACTCCACTTCATCTGTTTCATCCTCCTTTAAGATTTCAACTTCAAAGTCAAACATATATCTCCAAGTTTCACAATCTGTTTCAGGTTCAATAAATAGGTCTTCATCTTTGCACATGCCGGCTATACAAGTGCTTTTCTTTTCTTCGTCTGTCATATCCTTAAATCTTTTAGCTTCGGCTATTTCACCGGTTTCAATAACTTTTGCTTTCATATTTCCTCCTATTAAAGTTTATCTAATTCTATAAACAAAGCTTGCACTTGTTCATCAGTTAGTCCAACTATGTCCGGCTCTCCGTCCACAAAGCCCTCAGCCAGTATTAAGATGTCGCCGGCTATTGGTTCAAAGCCTGGATAAGGACTATCATTGTACAGGTTGCTGCCAGTTTTGTTAAAATGCAATCCTATCAAGCGTCCTTCCTCATTAACAATCATTATTAGAGATTCTTTATCCGGTACATTCAATTGGTTCAATCCCCACGGCCTAACTACTTCTATCTGCCCGCCTACTTCTTTTTGCATGCCCCTTAACGTCGGCTCCTGGATGTCAACTGCTAGTATCAAATCATCAATTGTTATCTTTATTGCTTTCACTTACTCTTCCTCCTCAAAATAGCAACTTATATCTTCGCCAACAAATGAATCTAAAACATTACATATACCTTCAATAAATTGACGAGTATATTCATCAATGAAATCTTGCAAATTACATATTTCTTCTCCATCCCATTCGACACCACATTCATCAGGTGATAATGTGGATTTTCCCATGCTCTTATGTTTTAGAAGATTAGTTTTAACTACAAGTTCACCTTTAAATCCTTCTATATCCCAAAATTCCTGTTCTTCATCTAAAAAAAGTTTTACTGCCATTAATGTTTTCTTATTTGCTTTCACTTCTTGCCTCCCTTATTAAGTTCTGCTGCCACTTCGACAGCTGCCTCTCTATTACTAACCCATCCTCCGGCATATTCTCTGTTACCAGAGTGGTCAACTTCGTTAATATTCCTTAACCTGTAAACCGCATACATCTTCTCGTCCCCTATATAATTGCTTGTAACTTTCCATTCACTTTGCAGATGTGCCGGTTCAAATATTCGTGCCATTGTTACCTCCTATAATTTAACTTTTTTACGGTTACCGCATTTAGTACATCTTAAGGTCCATGATGTTTTAGTAATATGGCAAATATCGTAACTGTGATTACATTTGCGCCTGCATAACCATTTAAAAAGATTCATCAATACCTCCTATCTAGCATCAACACTGCCAGGCAACAAATAAGTATTAGAAAACTTTTTAGCCGGATGTATTCCAGCGGATCCGTGAAATGCTCAATAAATTTTTTAAACATCTTTATCCTCCGCTGTAAATCTTAAAATCTTTCCGTCTGCAACAACTGTAGCAATTCCGTGCTTTTCATACAGTTGCCTGAATGCATTAATTGTTACTGCTTCAATTTTTTCCATATACATCCCCCAATACATAAACCTTGGCCATGTGCCTACCGCCTTCTAAAGCTACAGTGTGTGAGTCTTTGTAAATATCAATTTTGTTCCCCTTGATTACTGCTCCAGTATCCTCTGCTATGTACTCAGCTCCGTCAATAAAAATTGTGCTGCCTAATTCAATTACTTCCGGATCAACGGCTATTGTTTTACCTTCCTGAGCAACCGTGCCGGTGTAAGTAATTCCCACGGCATCAGGTCCACAACACTTAGCACACGGACAGTAATATGTAATTTCAAACTCACCTGCGTATACTTCTGTTGGTTCTTCTTGATGATCCAGGATAACTTCTAACATTTCTATCTGTGCATTTCGGTCCTGGATGATTGCTTGCTGGTGGTCAAGTTCGTACTGCAGCTCTTCTGTTTGCCTTATTCCCTCTAATCCATAAGCTAAATTTGCAAACATACTTATCAAAACGACTATCAATAGAATGTTCCTTTGTGCTTTCATCTCTCCTCCTACATTCCGACAACTTGCGATGTTTCAGCTAACACTTTGCTGAGTATTCCTTTTAACTGCTCATTCTGTTTATTTAATTTTTCGATTTCTAGCTCTAGCCTCCTTCTCTCCAGAGGAGACATCTTGTCCAACTTCACCCCCTCAAGTTCTAATATGTGCTGTTCTGTAAATCTTATTGCTGGTATTCCTTTTACTGGCCGTATAGTTCCATCCTTTCGCCAGTTTTCTATTGCCCTGACCGACACTTGCCAACGTTCTGCAAGGTCTTGCTGTGTGAATAATTTATCTGACATTGATTAGACCTCCTTTGTTACCTGAATTGTTACTTCAATAAGTTCTCCATCAGTTGTTTCAATGTCATACATATAAACATAGTCATTATCGTCCAGTTTTACTTCAGTTAATGTCCAGTTTTTTATTTCTTCATCTTCGTTCAACTCTTCATCATTATTGATAAAATGTAATAATGCATTGAATGCTTTCATTTGTTCTCCTTTCTTATGCTGTTATAAATTGAAATGCTTATTTTCTAGTTTTTTAGTTCTTAGGCTTTTGTTATAGTAAAACAATAGTGTATTCATTGCTTTTACCGCAGATTTATCAGTTGTTGTATCAGCTTTCATTTCTCGTACTAACTTAATAGGCTTAATTTTAGATAATTGTTTTACAAATGTTTGTGTGCTAAAATCAAGTTCTTTGCTGTAAATTTTCAAGAATTCTGACACGCCTCTTAGCATTAAATTATTTAATGAATAAGTTTCACCATTCCAGGTTTCTTTTATTAATGCCAAGGATTCAAATAAATGCTGTCCCCCAAATTTGTTATATATTTTCTGAACTTCACCAACGGCTGTAATTATATTTTTACCGTTTGCTTTTGCTATTTTAAAGCCAACCTTCTCAATCATGTTTTTTATTTCAACAGCACCTTCGTCTTTTGCTTCAACATTTGCGTGGAATATATCACCTGTTGTAAGCCTAGTTTTTTCCCCATTCGCACCGTTTAATTTATTGAAATATTCTGCTTCTTCTTCGTAGGTTAAACCTTCATATACTAAAGCCATTAATGCTTTTAATCCTTTAATTCTTGCAAGTGCTACTCTGTGCTGTCCATCAATAACATAAAGCAGTCCATCTCTTCTACTTACTGTGATTGTTCCTAATAAATTTGCATCAAACTTTTCATTCATTTCTTTGATTTTTTGCGTCTTAACGCTTCTTTGATAATCCCCTAAGCATAATTCATTAATCATTACTACTTGATAATTTGTTTGTACAGTGTTTTTCATCTTCATCCTCCGTTTAATTCATGATTTTTTTTAAAATTTCTACAGCTTCATCTGTTAATGTTTTTAACGTTTCACTTTCTTTTACTTGTGGCATGAATGTAAATTTTCTGATATTTCTTATAAAATCATTGAGTAATCCTTCGAATTCTGTTATAATTGGATTACAGTGATTTTCATCTAATCCGGCTTCAAGTTTTTTAGAGGTCGGATTTTTCATATCTTCAATTATTGCTTCAATCATCTCTTCTGGACATAATTTGTTTAATTCCCTAGCCTCCTTGACTGTCAATTTATTAACTCTTCTTTGGCTACAGCAAGACCTACACTCTTTTAAATTATTGTAGAATTCTGTAACTGGTTTCTCTTTACCACATACGCTACAAACTCTCATTTCAATTTCTTCATTTGTTTTGGCAGTTTCTGGCTTTCTTGTAAGATTAAAAGCCTTGTTGATACTTATTTCCCCCTTTCTTGCTTGTGCTTGCACTTCTTCACTTCCTTCGTTTTCGATAATCTCAACTCGCCTAATAGTTTCATCTGATATTCCAGCTATTTTCCCTAATTCTTTATTAGTGTTTACTTCAACTGTTTTTCCAATTTTTTGGTCAAACTGTTCATTAACATTATTAGGATTTTCCTTTCTTGCCTTTTGTATAGCGTTTTGCTTATTTTCTTTCGCTTTCGCTTGTATGATTGGTTTTAATTTTAAAGCTAATTTAGCTCTTTCATAGCTTGGTAAATTCCTTCTTCCAAATTGATTTCTTATAATCCATTCAATAACATCTTCTCTTGCTTCAAATTCCACCTCTTTTGTTTCAAATTCAATATTATGTTTATTGCATATTTCATATCTGTTATGTCCATCTATGATTGTCCCATTCCATACCACTAAGCTATCCCTACAACCATCCCTTATAAGATTTTCTTCTAGCTGTTTGTACTCTTCATCGGTTAATGGCGGTATGAGATTTTTAAAATCAGCATCAATTTTTAGTTCTTTCATTTAATTCCTCCTTTCCTTTATTATTTACATCTTTTTATTCTAATTTGTTACGTTTTTCGTTACTCTGTGGCAAAAAAAATTTCCATTGGATTTTCTAAATGAAGAATTTCGATTAGTTTATTTATTTCGTCCTGTGTAAAGTCCTCAGGTTTCCTATTTAAACGTGTCCATAAAGTTTTGTAACTTATGCCAAGTTCCTTTGCAAGAGCTTCTATTGTAAATCCATACTCTGTCATTTTTGCTTTTAATAGATTAACTTTAATCATTGCCTCACCTCCTTGTTACGTTTTCCGTAACATCATATTAGCATTGTTGTCGATTATTGTCAATACATTTTTCGTAACTTTTTCTATTTTTTATAATATTTTTGTTGCATAATATGTAAAATATGATATAATTACAAAAATGATGGAGGTAAAAAAATGGAACTTAAAGATATGATAAAAATAAGAAGAGAAGAATTAGGGCTTACGCTTCAAGATATAGCAGACTATGTAGGGGTTTCAAAACCTACTATTCAAAGGTATGAAAGTGGTGAAATAGTAAATTTAAAGCAAGGTATTATATATAAATTATCTAAAATTTTAAAAACCTCTCCCGCTAAATTAATGGGTTGGGAAAATCCAGACGAGGCTGTCAGTAGCATAATAAATAAAAGACTTGAAGAAACAGGAATTACATTGGATCAAGTTGCAACAAAAGCAGGTGTGCCTTTATATTGGCTACAAAATATTGATACATTTATTCCAGGAGAATTTGGGGAAGAAAATGAAATAGGTTATACGTGGATAAGCCAAGTTGCAGAAGCGATAGGATTATCAGGTGGAACGTTGAGAGCTGCTCTTGCAAGACAAGAGGCACCCGTATATGATGGACCCGTTAGTTCTGCAGAAGAAGATTTTGGCGATGTATTCGTTGATGAAGAAAACGATGATACAAACAAGAATAAAACTATTAATATTGACCAATCCGACAACGAAATTGAAACTTTAGCAGCACATCATGATGGAGAATGGACAGAAGAAGAGTTACAATCAATAGAAGATTTTAAGGAATTTATTAAAAATAAAAGGAAAAAATAAAAATAATTTAACCTAAATATAATGAGGGATGTTATGACATATGAAGGTTTAATACAAATTGCAGAAGATGAAGAAATAGAAGTGATTGAATTTAATTTTCCTGCAAATCTTAAGGGATTGTATCGTAATGATTTTATAGGTATTAAAAAAAACATTGTAACAATAACTGAAAAAAAATGTGTTCTTGCAGAAGAGCTTGGACACTACTACACTACGACAGGCAACATTACAGACTTGAAAAGCGTTTCTAATCGCAAGCAAGAGCTAAAGGCTAGGAATTGGTCATATGAAAAGCTAGTCCCACTTATAAGTCTAATTAAAGCTTCACAAGAATGTTGTACAAATTTCTATGAGTTAGCAGAATATTTAGATGTAACAGAAGAGTTTTTAAAAGATGCTTTGCAGCATTACAAAAATAAATACGGACTTTTTAAAGAAGTAGATGATTATTGCATCTACTTTGATCCGCTAACAATTTGTAAATATAATTACGAATGAAAGGAAGGTAAAAATGGATTATAATATTACTTTTAGGGAAAAAAATAAGTCATTACAATGCATTATAAGCTATAAAGATAGTAATGAGAAGTGGAAACAGGTGTCTAAACAAGGATACAAGACACAGAAAGAAGCAAAACCTTGGATAGATGAGACAGTAAAAGAATTGGAAAAGACGGTCAATTATATTGATTCATCACATGCTGCAGATACTTTTGGAACTGTTATATCGGCTTATATTGAACATTCAGAATTATATAATCAGCCTAATACTGTTTTGACGTATTCAAGAGCCAAAACCAACTTTAAGTCATTACTTGAAATGAAAATAAGTAAAATTACCTCTATCAATATTCAAAAGTGCATTGATGATATGGTTAAACAAGGCTTAAAAGCAACAACCGTCAAAAGTCATTTAGTCAAATTAAATACAATTTTTAAATATGCGATCAAAAATAGAATTATAAAAGACAATCCTATATTTGACATAACTATACCAGCTGATAAGTCAAAAAAAGATGTAAAAATAAAAGCACTATCCAAAGCAGAGATAGACGATCTACTAAATAAAATAATTATACCTAGGCATTATTACATGAGTCTGATTGCAGTTACCTGTGGGGTGAGGCTTGGAGAACTACTGGCTTTAAAATGGTCAGATATAAATGAAAAAGATTTAACCTTAATAATTAATAAGCAATGGAAATTGATGAAAAGAGAGCCGGAAACATATGGAGAAGGCATAGTAAAAAGGCCTAATTCAAACAGGATAGTTCCGATACCTGCGGCAACTATGGATAAATTAAAAAAATATAAAAGCAGCTATCCTATTGCTATAAGTGGCAGACTATTTCCGTATAAGAGTTCTAATTCTGCTTCAGTTAATTTAAGGGTTCATTACAAAAAAATAGGTTATGATATTTCAATACATGATTTACGACATACTTATGTTTCTTTATTGGTTGCCAAAGGATTAGACTTCCAGACAATAGCTTCTTTGATTGGGGATACAGTAGCAATTACTATTAAGACTTATTCACATTTCACATCAGACATGATGACTAAGGCTAAAAATGCAGTTGAGAATATCATTTAATTTTTTTTGAAAATTTTTCTGCCGTTTTTATCGTCGTTTGATTATTTTTCATTGAAATTTAGCGATAAATAAATGTAATATGTGATTTTGAATTATAATCAATAATGCAATTATTATTTTGCATTAAAAATGATTTTAATTGATTTCACAACGCATACTAAATATTTTATGCAAATTTAAAAACATAGAATAGATTATTATTGATTTAAATTTTTGCCGTATTTCTGCCGTCAAAAAAAGAGCTGTCGATTATGGCAGCTCTTTTTTTATTCCATAGCATAATATACAAAAAATAAAAAAAGAACCGGATCTCTCCGGTTAATTTAGATATCTGTTTAGGATCACCTCCTATTTTATCGCTCTGGCTAATTTTAAAATTAGGCTTTCTCCATATTTATAATCATTGGACAGATAATCAATTGTATTATCTTCAAGCTCTGCATTTTCTTTTATAATGTTCTTTGCCTCTGCAGTGCTTAATGTATATCTGTTTGATAATTCATTTAGATAAGGAAACGGATCTACACAACGCATGAATACATTCGTATCTGCCTGGCACCTATCCCAGAAGTCTTTATATTCGCATTCTCTAATTTCGAAGTGCAGATGAGGTGCGGTTGAATTGCCTGTATTACCACTATAACCGATTAATTGACCTGCTTTTACTTCCTGGTCCACAAATGTGTTGTATTGCGACAAGTGAGCATACAAGCTACCCCATTTACCGTGATTAATGACTATATATAAGCCATATCCCGTCGGATTGTCTTTTGACACTTTAACAGTGCCGTTTGCAACAGCATAAACCGGTGTTCCTAACTCTGCCCTCAAGTCCATACCATTGTGCCACCACATCCCTAGTAAATCCCTCAGGCCGAACTTGCTTGTCTCATATAAGATGTCGAGCGGCTTGTTTTTAAATCTAATCAAAATATCACTCTTCTTTCTTTGGCTGCACGACAACCGTCTGATTAATATATACTGAAGCGCCGGCACAGAGTATGCCTTGCGTGATAGCCACAAAAGCAGCCATGAGGCCGTCTTGCATTGTTGCCATAGATTCAGTCGCAAGCACCCAAACAACCGCCAAAATGATTCCTAACACGCCCAGAAACAGAGGAATAAACTTGTCCTTTATCAGTAACGTGCTTTTTAAAAATGTGCCTATTGCATATAGGACCGGTATCAATATTAACATTTCTGGTTTTATAAATTCTTTGAAAACTTCTGTATCCATAAATTACTCCTTTTCTTTATTAAAATAAATTTTGTTGTATCGCATAAAAAAAGAAAGCCACAAAGCTTCCTACCAATAACCCTATGAACCATCTCATGATTGTATTCAAGCTGCTAAGTTGAGTTATCAGATTATCTAACCTTTCTTCTAATCTAACACCATTTTGTTCTAATTTATCAATACGTTCACTGTGATTATTCAATCGTCTTTCAGTTGTGTCAAACTTCTTATCAACTTCAGCATGCTTTAATTCACATATCTTTTCCATAATCACCTCTTACCAATTAAATTCAGATTGTGTATTGTGTATCTCATTTTGTGGATACCATTTTATTTCAGCTCCGGATTTATCCGCTATGAATCTCAATGGAACCATTGTATAACCCTCTCCGGCCATACTGATAGGCACAGGTAGTTCCATTTTAACACCATTTACATAAGCTATATTACTGCCGTGTTCTACTTTGATTGACAGAGTAAGTGGCTGCAATGAGAATCTTCCTGCCCCGGATAGATTGTCAAATCCTTCTTTGAAAATATCCTTCGCACTTCGTATAATCATTCTTTTCAGTACTTCTGCCGTTGGCAATTTGCTGTTCTTTCTTAAATATTCACTTGCGATAACTGCACCGCCGCCCGATACTTGTGGAGTTGACATTGATGTGCCTGAAAGTTCTGCATACTCGCCTTGATAATAAGCAGATATGATTTTTGTTCCTCTTGCAGTAACGTCTATATGAGAACCTTTAGTCGCATAACCTGCTTGATTCATTTCTTCATCTAATGCACCAACAGCAACAACATTTGTAAAGCAAGCCGGGTACCTTTTTTCATCTTCAGCACTGTTTCCCATAGAGCAGATAGGCAAAACACCTGCTGCATAGCATCTATCACAAGCAGCCTCTAAATTTGTTTTTTCTGTCTCTGTAATATCACCCTCACCACCTGACAGTGACATTGAGGCAATAACGATTGGAACCCCTTTTAACCGCTGATCTGCTAAATAATTTAATGCCTTTGCTACATCATCCCACTCACCGGATCCGTCTGCCCCCAATACCTTTATAGGTAGGATCTTAACTTGTGGAGCAATGCCGCAGAGTATTCCTCCGGCAACCGAACCTGCCGTATGTGTTCCGTGCATATTATCGTCTTTAGAGCTTGTATTGCCGTAGTTGGTAATGAAGTTTTTACCCGGCAACAATCTGTCCCCGAATTCAGGATGTGGATTTACTCCAGTATCTACCATTGCTACAATAACATCTTGTCCAAAATCACCATTGGACCATGCAGCTTTTCTTCCTATCAGATTCAAAAAATTAAAACTATCCTGATTTAATTCATCTGCCTTAAAAACTGCATTTACTTTAAAATCGTCTAACTTACAACCCATATTACACCATCCTTTTTATATTTTTTAAATTTAAAAGGACCTCTATCAAGAGATCCTTTAGTCAACCAAATTTTTCTTTTGTTCCCTAAATTATTTGTGCAAATCTTCTCTTGATTGCTGTTGCCGATGGAGGACTTATTTGCATTACTCTAATACTGCCTGCTCCACCACTTCCACCTGCATAATTTACATTATCATCTCCATTTCCCTGTCCTCCAAGGGCTTGGACAGTTCCTGCATTAGTGAATATCCCAACACTAAATATATTAACACTTCCACCACCAGAGCCACCACCACCGGGCTCAGAATATCTATCTCTGTCCGAACCTCCACCTTTACACCCATTTGCAGATACAATTCCTGTACTTCCTATATTTAAGCTACCTAAAACTATTAAAATGAGCAATCCACCTGTTCCGTTTAAGCCTAATTTATTTCTTATGCCTGTGGGATTTCCTGCTCCACCTCCGCCTCCTCCGCCATCTTGATAGGCATCTGAACCTTTGCCACCATATAAAGTACCTGCATTTCCAGTCGCTGGTGTCTCATAAGTAAAAGTAGCACCACTGCCCGCACCACCTGAAAAAGACGTTCCTTGTGCTCCTGTGCCGGAAGTTGGGGTGCCTGAATCATATATTTTACATCCTCCTGAACCACCACCTCCTGTTCCACCATCAACTCCATTCGAGCCAATGAGTCCTATACCAACTCCGACTTTTCCTAAAGCACCTAAACCACCAAAAGCAGGAATTTCTAAATCAACATCGTTATTTTGTAAAATTAATATTCGTTGAGTTCTCTCACTATCTGATAAGGAGGGATAAGTTGCTACCGAAGTGTTGGCGCCTCTATTAGTCATTGTTAGAGTTCCATTAATATTACAATCACCATCAACAATTATAATCATACCTCTTTTTCGTGCTGCTGCTGTTACTGTTACACCACTATTAATTGTAAGATTTCCTTTGTAATGTACTCCGAGCATATACATATCTGGTGTAGTATTTCCTAAATTTGTATTTGCTGAATATGTTGTATCGTTCTCAATAACTAATAACTCAACAGGAGTTGTAGCATATTCGGTTTCAACAGAATAATTTCCCGAACTTGAAATAGCAACCAAAGCATCATATAACGTTTTAGCCATTAGATTACCTCACAAATAACAATAACTGAAAGATTTTCCCCTGCAACTGTACTTCCTACTTGGTCTATATCAAGAGTTAATTTATCTCCTACTGCTAAAGTTACAATATTAGGTAATATAGCTGTTGCAGAAGTTTCTGCATCAGCAATAGTTGGTCTATTATCCTGTGCTGTATAAAGAGTTGTACCGTTTTTATTTATGTCAATAATCAATGCCGCACCTGTTGGAGCTGTATCAACCGCAAGTCTGATTTCTATTATGGTCAGTGCTTGTGGGGCAATTATTGACATTAAATTTGTGCCAACTTCCAAGATGTCATCAATATAAAATGCTATTGACTTTTTGAGCGAAACCCACTGCGTATTATAATCACCTTCATTAATTTTACTTAATACTTGCCCTGCTGTTCCTCCTGCTAAAACTCCCGCACCTGTATCTCCTTTTAAACCTGTTGGACCTTTAATATTCAATAAAACAGTCCAAGAACCTGAAGCTTTTTTAAACACATCATAAGTTGTCGTGTTCAGATAGTAGTCACCATCAACACCTTCAGTAGTTGGATCAACCGAACCACTTAACCATGTCGCCCCTGCATCTCCGGTTTCGCCTTTCGCTCCAACGGCATAGGTGAGAGAATTCCATGCAGTAACACCATTCCCAAGCTTCCATTTTCCTGTATCTAATTCAGTTGCTATTTCACCAGCTAAAAGAATTGGATTAGCACTGGTCCAATTCGCAGCCGTATCTTTTCTTACTTGCAATCGCCAACTCATTATGCACCTCCTAAGTCAAGATTTATAATTACATCATTTTCATCATCAAATGCAAATCCGCCATCTATAATAAAATCATGCGTATGCTCTTTCAGTGCATATACATCATCATGATTATGATTCACTGCCGCATAAACACTACTATAATCGTGAGTGTGATTTATGTCAGCCTTTCCTGCAAGCTCTGTTTTGGTGGCAAACTTACTTGTATCAACAAAACTTGGTTCGCCTGGTGCCGTCTCGCTAAACGTTGGAGCAGGGCTTCTATTTCTTAGTCTGTCCTCTTCATCCCTTTTTTGTTTTAAAACCTTACTTAAATTCATTCAATCACCTCTAAGCACTATGATGGTAGCATGTTAATTGCATCGTATAACCGTTTGTGTCCTGAGTAGTAGACAAATCGGTTATTCTATATATCTCTGAAATTGTTGTACTACTTTCCACAACCTTAATCAAATCTCCGACCTGCAACCAAGGTACCGCAATACTCGCAAAAGATACTTCTCTAACCCTTGACCGCATAAGCATTTCAGCTCTATCAGCTATTGTCTGGCATTTCTCTACCGTGTCAGCATCGCTAGCATCTATTTTTAATATTTTTTGTGGTAGAACTTTGTAATAGTCTTTAGAAACATAGTCCTTGCTTGCTGATATCACTGCATCGTTGGGATCCTTGCCGTAAACTACAACACTTGCATATAAATCATTATCGTCTATGGAATAGCCCAAGCTGACTATATCCACGCCCTCTTTAAAGGTATAAGCTGCAAAAACATAACTCATTAATGTTTGACCATCAGGAATAGTAATTGATGTTATTACACCAGTCTCATAGTCTATTGTATAGTCAGTATCCTTAACATACGTTGTCAATCCATCAGAAGTTTTGAGTGCTTCAGAACTTTCAACTATTGGCGCATATGCTTGTGCTGTTCCAGAAGTAAATGTCAAAATCCAATCTGTAGCCTGTGGAATTGCATCCTTTTTAAAGTAGATACTGCCTTCCTCATTAGCTCCGTATTCAAAGCCTACAAGGTCAGCAAGCCAAGAAAAACAATCTGCATAACTTTCCCAGCTAAATGTTTTTTCTGCTAATGTCAAGCCTGTTGCTTCAATCGTACCAGTTGTTAATCCGGCATAACCGCATAAAGTTGTAAATATAGCCTCTACAGTTTGATTCTGGAACAAAATAACATGTGTTACTCCATCTGTAAATGTTATTGTTTGGTCTAAGGCAAGTTTAAGTTTATCTCTAACAGATAGCTTTAATTCCTGCGGAAAAGTCGACATTTCTATTCGATCAATTAAACCTTTAAAGGTCTGAATTAAATTAGTCCCATATCCTTGTTTTACCGTGATTTCGCTGTTAGGAAAAAGAACATTTTGATGTACAGTATTATCAGGACTCCATTCGCCATTTTTATTATCTAGGCTTAGATTTAAACTGCCTGCCATGTTTTTATTACGGTTGATGCCAATTGACTTTGTTGGCAAAATTGCATTTATAGCTTCAATACCTAAAACATAATTGCTTCTCATAAAAATTAAACTGTTGTTAATTTCAGTCACGCAATAAGACACAGCACCGGCATCAAAACTAGGCAATGTTGCAATTTCTGTGTAGGCATTTATATCTGCATCGGGATTTGCAAATTCCCATACTTTGTTAACTGAGCCGCAAAAGGCAAAAACATAAAATCCATTTTTTTTATTATCAATCAGTGAAAAATTTGGTGTCTCAAAACCTGCTGTAAAAATGGAACCATCAAACCATCCATAAGTAGCCCATGTAACGCCTGCATCAGTACTTCTTGCAATATAAAGTTCGCTATTACCATAATAGTCTGACATTGTGGAATATAAATTGCCGGAAGGGCTTACATATATCTTTTTATTAACAGAAGCATAATAGTCATAAGGCCAAAAAGTAGGCTTATGAAATATCCAATTTATTCCGCCATCATCAGAAGTGCAAGCTAAAAAATGTGGGCCGTTATAAGTACCTACGTCTAAACAATTCATAACCCATCTGCCTGTCGACAAAATAACAGGGACTCCTGCTCCACTAAAGCCGCCACTCATCCCCCAACTTCCATTCATAACACTTGCAACTGTTGAGTATAAAATCCAATCTCCGCCATTACCTGATGGCGATTTATATATTTCTGTCTTGGTAGGATACGTATCAGTTACGCCAAATTGGCAAACCGTCATATACAAATCTGCACCCAGATTATATACTGTTGCGTACACTGTTCCATATGTTGTAATTCCTGCTGATTTCCAACCGCTTGCCGAATTATCTGCAGAAACTAAATCGGCAACGCTATCGCATTCACCTTCGTAAATAATATTGTTGTAAATATTGCATACTATTAACTTACCATTTATTTTTTTTGCTACACTCAAGTTGTTGCCTGCATACGTTGTTGACGGCCTATGCCACACTGTAGTCTCGTTCCATTTATACTCTCCTGAGACTAGTCCTTCAACCGTCACCTTGTTTGATGGCTTATTTGCTCCAATCATAGAACGGCTCTTTAGAAGTGTAAGCACTTCAGTTGGTATTTGTCTCATATACTACACCTCCATCAATGTTATAGAGTATTCCCATTTGCCATTTATGACCATCGTGGCCGGACTCAACTCAGATATAATCATTGTAAGGCTTTCATTTCCATCTGCAAATGTCCTTTCGGTTAAAGCAATATAATCATCATGCAAAGCCTTATAGTCTGCGTAACTTCTAGTAAAGCCGTCAAAATTTGCAACTGCCCTGCTACGCCCTGCCTGTTGTATTACACTTGCTGGATTAGTTGTTCCATCTGGCAATATTTCTATGACCACTAAACCATTCTCTGAATGTGGAGGTTTATATGTACCTGGTGTTATTTTTAACACTGTTGAACCCCATAAATATGGCATATCATTCCTCCTATCCTATCGGAATTAAAGAAGTCCTGTTTGGAATTCTTCTATTTCCACTTACAATGCTATTTGTTATATTTTGCTCAATAACAGCAACAAGTTCATCTCTGTTATTTACTCCTCGGACTGTTATTGTGCCGGTGTGATTTACTGTACTTCCACCCTTATTATATTTAGCTGGAACAACAGCCTCACCTTTGTGCAAATATGCTGCGCCGTTAGCCGGAACATAATTAGTCCCTTTCGCGTATTCCTGCATGCCGCTATGACTATACCTTGCAGGATTTGCTACACCAGATACGCTTTCAGGTGCTGAGCTCTTATCTTTAATGCCAAAGAACTCTTTTACTTTACTGATAGCACCTTTTACTGCGCCTGTAATACTATCCCAGTTCTTGTATATTGTATAAGCCACCGCCGCAAATGCTGTAAGTCCTAATATTATCATTCCTGCAGGTCCTAATGCAGTTCCTAAGGCTCCCAAGATAGTACTTCCACCACTTAAAGCTTTTGAAAACTTGCTTATAGTTCCTACTGCTCCACCTATTTTAGTTGTTAATCCACCTATTACCGAAAGCACAGGTCCTGCCGCCGCCGCTGCTCCGATTAACCCTAAAATAAAGTTTTGCATACCAGGATCTAAATTGTTAAAACGGTCTATAATATTTGTAAGCCATTCAGAAAATTTCTGAATTGCCGGTACTATATTGTTTTGTATAACCGGCATTAATGATTCCAATATAGGCATAAAAGCAAGTCCCATTCTTGATCCTGTAGCCTCAATTGTTGCTTTCATGGTTTGCATCTTATCGTCAAACGCACCCATTGCGGCAACATCTTCATCGCTAAGGACAGCGCCTACTGCATGAGCCTCGTCTGCATATTTTTTTAGTCCAGCACTTCCTGCCTGAATCAATGGCATTAAATCTTGATACGATTTTCCAAATAAGTCCTGCGCCGCAATCTCCCTTTCAGTTTCATTTGTTATTGAGCCAAGCGCATCAACTGAATCATAAAACATCTGTTCTGATGTCTTTAATTCCCCGTTTGTGCCTTTAGTGGCAATTTGCAAACCGTTTGTTAATTCAATATAGTCTTTATTCTTTGCATTTGCAGCCCCCATTGCCTTTGTAACTTTAACCATTCCTTTTGTCATTGTTTCGACTTCAACATCAACAAATCTGGATGCATATTGTAGTTCCTGAAGGCTTTGCGTGCTGATTCCTGTTTGAGCTGAAAGAGTGAGAAGTTCGTCTGCTGTTTCTCCGGCCTTAACTGCAAGTGCTGCCATTCCTGTTGCAGCTCCTATCAATGGAACTGTTACTCCTTTAGTCAGAGCAGATCCTGCGCTTGATAGACTTTTTCCTGTTGACTTTAAATCTTTTGAAATGTTTTTCATTTTAGTTGAAAAGTCAGAAGTATCTGCACCAACCTTTACAATTAAGGATCTAATTACATTGCTCATTTAATCACCCCACTCTTCAAGGATTTTGTTCATTGCATTCGCCATTATATTAGCAACTTCTGTCTTACTTTCATCAGCCGCTGGTCTTAAGTAAGGTTTAGGTTCTATATCTGAATTAGTTTTCTTACCGAAGAAATATAATCTATGCCCTAGCTCTAAAGGAACGCCTTCTCTTCCTTGCCTTCCTCTGAATCCTACTTTTGCGAATATCTGATATGCTTTTTTATTTTGTTGTTTACCTGGCTTCCTGACAATTAAAGCATTCTCAAGTTCTCCAGTAATATTGTTAATTCTTGACTTAGCCCTCGCTAATATCAGCTCTGCTCCTTTAGTGGATGGTTCTGCTAATTTATAAACAACATCTGTGCCAAGAGCAGAAAAAGCCTTCATCAATTCATCAAGACCTTCAATTTCGAAACCATCAAACTTATATTTTCCTTTACTGCCTGATCTGCTGTAATTAGCTTTTATTACTTCTTGCCCTTTCATATCTCTATCACCTCACCGCCGAATGCTGCATTTAACATCTTAGCCATTGCCAACATCTGTTCATCAGTCTGTGGTTCCTTTTGTTTTGCATTCTTTACTGCCATATCCTTATATTCAGCAAAAGAAATAAAATTTTCTTCTGTCATGTTAGGATAAATAGTCAGCCACATTTGCCATAAGCTGTTTTCTGCCGATTGCTCATAGCATTTTAATATAAGTTCATATCCAAAACTAAAAGACAATTTTTCTATATATTCAATATTTCGATAATTGGTTAAAAGTAGGTCAATAACCTCTATTTCGTTGATTGACCTACTAATTTGAAAAAATCAGCTATTCCGTCAAGCTCTTTAAATTGCTTAATTATTTCTATGGATTCTTTAATTGGCAACTTTCCAAATTCATCGCCTGTCATGTCTGCCAAACCACCGATAAATTCATTTATTTCATTTTGAGCTAGATGAGCATTTTCAGCAACCTGCATCAATAAATTCATGCCTAGCTGTTCGTCTGATTTGTCTTTTGCATCAATATTTACATTAATTTTTTTAAGTATTCTGCTCATTTTGAATACATCATTAGTAATTAACTGTCTCACACATATTCCTCCTTTTTAAAAAAAAGAGCAGGTCTCCCTGCTCTAAGATGCTGCTCTTGCTACGCTTATAGTATAAGTCTTAGGCGCTTTGTTTGTTTCTGTTACGACTATTGTCACTACCGTAATTGTGCCAACTCCGCCAAGTGCTATATTCCCGCTTGCTTGACCTGTTGCCACTACGTTTCCGTTTACAGTTATAACTCCTGCAGCTGTTGGTGTAACCGTTATAGTTTCTGTTACCGCTATTGCCGTAGCTACATAGTCTTTAACTGCTGTTCCAAATGCTGGAATTAATGTTGCCCCTGTTACGGCTAAGTTAGTAAGCCCTGTTGCTGCTGCTACTGCAAGCGTAGGCTTACCGCTGACTTTTATCGTTGCGCTGAATGGTATGCCATCATCAGTAGGCGCATCGCCTATTTTTATAGCTGTAATCAATCCGTTAAAGCTCCATGATGTTCCTGTGCTTACTGGGAAAGTTACAACTGCAGACTTTACTGCTCTTGCAGCACAATCAGCGACCATTGCCACCTGACCATTTGCATCTGCATAGTCAAAAAATCCTGCTATTGCTACTTCGCCTGCGTCAAGCAACCCTGCTATATATTCTTTATACGCATCAACTGAGTCATGTGTCGTAACATCAACTGTTTCAACAGATATTTCAATTCCGCCAATTGATTTTAAGGCTGCCACAACTTCACTATCCCACGTAAACGTCGTTCCAAATGCGTGTGTCTTCATTTCCTCACTCCTTTACAAAGTTAATTTCAAATTCTAAATCTTCATAAAATACTTTTGTTGTTCCGTCTGAAGATTTTTCCAAACTGCTCATTTCATTCTGTAATTCTATCTTCTGGACCACAACACCGTTCATTGTTCCTTGATAATCACTTAAAGCTAGTTTTAATTGAGTTGCTACTGCTTTTGCTCCAGTTTTAGCACTTGCTTGTGCTGTGAATTGGTAAATTGGTCTTTCTAGTTCGCATTGCTTTGTTAAGTAGTGGTCCTTTATATCGCTAACCTTTATCCAGAATACCGCAGGAAGCTTAGTTCCTTGAGGCACTTCCTCAGGATACAATTTGCTACTTATAAGCGCTTTCAATCCAGCATGGTCTAGCAAATAATCGGTGAAAGCTTCTTCAATATTCATTTAGACCACCTCTTTTGCACTTATTTGTAACTCAATATGTGCTTCATCAACGTCATTAATGGACAAGATTTCAAATATTCGGTTATTGTATACGATTCTATCTAAAACCGTTACCGCATTTCCATAACGCACTTTGAATACTGCTTGCGTTGCAGAATTCAATTTCTGTGCTACATAAAGCTCATTTCCACCAGTAGTAACAATTGAAGCCCAAATTCCTGTTAATTCGGACCATGTCTCTATTGGTTGATTATAACTGTCATATGTTATTGACTTACTCTGAATTCCAATTCTGCGATTATACATCAACTCTCAACCCCAATCGCATTTGTAGTTCCATATCGTCAAATAGTCGTCTTTCGTTAGTGCCTGCCTTACCTGAAATACCACGATTATCGTATAAATCAGTTATGACTTTAAGCAAGAGCTCTTTCGAGCTCTCGTCTGCAGTGTCATAAGTCTCTCCGACACTGCCTTTCATATAATTGTCAGCGACTATCATCAAGCAAGCTATCTTAGTATCATCAGTATCAAAATCAACTTTTAAATGATTCTTAACTTCTATTAATGTCAGTGCCGCCATATAATCACATCCTATTCATCGCCAACCATTAATCCAGCTAACTTTAATTTTGCAAGTAATGCGTTGAATTCAGCAACCGTTGGATTGGTTGCCTCAACACTATCAACTTGATTTGTAGCAACCTTTGCATCTGCGGCATCTTTTAGTGCCTTACCTTGCTTAGCAGACAAGGCCTTAGTGGCATCAGTTGAAACTAAAGTGTCTATAGGCCCAAGTGCAACAATTTTATCGTTCAAAACTTTACCCTGATTCGCAGATAAAGCCTTGTCGGCATCAGTTGAAGCTACATTATCGACAATAGCAGCCGTTATAACTCCTCCTACTGTCGCCCCATCTTCTATGGTTAATGTTCCTCCGATGACGAGGGTATCCCCGCCATCGGTCATATAATTTTTACATGTTCTATCGCTCATAATTTGCCTCCTATACTGACATTACTAATCCAGCGAACTTTTGTGCGTTTTCAATCTTGCTGTCTGCTTCAACCCAACCTACAACTCCCACAGCGTGTTGAGCTGCATAGAGTTCGTTAAGCACTTGGATTTCAACATCTTTTGCAAGTTTACAAGCTAAACCTGACATATCACCGTAAAGAACAGGCATTGCTGCAGATGCAATTGCTGGCATGTTTTCTGAAATAGACACTGGTTTTCCAAGTAATAACCATCCAAATCCTTGAACAAAGTCTTTAGACATAAGATATTCACCTGTACCATCTTTTAACTTTCTAACGGTTTTAAAAGCTGCTTTATTAAATGTCCAGTAAGCATCTTTTTGATAAACTTCAGGAACCATTAACTGCATATCAATTAAATTTTCAGCAGTAATTGCTGAAATGCTACCTGCATTCATCGTGTTAGTTGTTTTAGTTGCACCTGTCATGTGTCCAGTAGCTGCAGTTCCTACAAGTAATTCTTTTTCTAAGAAGTTTGCAATTGCTTCAGCTATTTTTTTAATTACAAATGCGAGCACGTCAAAATCAGTGTTATTCATTAGGTTCTTAGATATTTTAGCTAATGCGCCTATTGCCAAAGAAGTTAAATCTATAGAAGTAAACTTACCTGCATGAGCTGTTAAGTCTGTAAATTCAGTTCCATATGCCGCCTGAACATAATCAGCTTCATCTAGTCCGTAAACAGGAATAGATAAAGTTCCTTTTACGTTGTATTTTGTGCATTTAGCGTAAATTGGAGACAGTTCCTTAACTGCTTCAATAATTTTATTTGCTATCGACTTAGGAATAATGGCTCCATTAGATCCTGCAGATAATTCTTTTGTTATACCTCTACAATAGTCAACAAAAGCTTTTTCCTCTTTAGTTATTTGAGCAGCTTTAGTCTCTGGTTCATCCGGTACTTCTTGTTGCTCGGCTTTAAAGAGTTTTTCTTCAATTTCATACTGTTTCTGCAAATTTTCCATCTCAGTTACAGCTACTGCTGCTTTTTCATTGTCATTTGCTGTTTGGTACGCTCTCGCTTCTTTTGTTTTTGCCTCAATTGCTGCTAAAAGTTCTCTCATTTTTTTATTCATCGTTATTCCATCTCCCTCGATTTTTTATTTTTTGTAAAGATAAATGATTCTAAGATCTTGATGTCTATGTCAAAATTTTTATGATTGACATTTTCTTCTGGTTTGTCCTCTGTTATTTCTTTATCGCCGTAAGATTTTACGACTCCTGCCTTTGGTTGAGCAGGTACAGCCACAAATGATACTTCATAGGCATCAGTTGGATCTAAAAGTTTAAAATAACAAGCCTGTCCTTCATAAATCTTGCCTGCCCAATGTTCACAGTAAGTTTTTCTATTGTCAGCGCCACATATTGAACATATGGCTTTGCCTATTCTAAAACCAATACTGACTTCTTTTTTTATTCCTGCATTGATGTCAGTTATAAGGTCTTTATTGTTTTCAGTTTTAACCATGTAGCAGTGAGCTACAAGCTGAGCGTAAGGCTCACCATTTTTAGTAGTTCCGGTTCCTCCTAAGACCTCTGTTTCATAGATCCTTGCACATTGATTCCCTGATTTCCACTGATGGTCAGAAATCATTGTTCTGCCTTCAAATAATCCGGCAAACTTTTCAAGACTGTCACGCGTGAAAACCTCATTATCTCTGTCAATTTCATTGTCACACATAGCAACTTTAAAAATAAAAACTTCTTCAGCAGTCAATGCCTTAATTGTATGTTTATTTATTAGAGTAAGCTCGGCTTCAGTAACTTCTAATCCTGCTACTTGTGCGGCTTTTGTAATTATATCTTTCATTTACTCACCTCCCTTATCAAATTGTTTGCCGGCATCTTTTACCGGCATCATATTTCCATTGCATAACAATGTATCACCTCCTACTACATTTGGTAGGTCTAACATGGATCTTGCCTCATTTGGTGTTTTAATTCCACCTTGTATAGCAGTGTTGAGCGACTCAATCTGCGTTTTAAGGTCAGCGCGTAGAATGACCGATACATTAAATTTAAAATAGAATCCGCTTTGCAATTCTTCGGCAGATAATAGCTTGTACGATAATTCTTCTTCGTATTGCTTTAAAATATAAAGTAACGTGTCTACATAAAAAGCTAATTGCTGTTGTTCAGCTGCTGCGTAACTTGCTTTTTCATAGTCATTTATTTGATTAGGCTTGATGCCAAAAGCTGCAGCTACCTGTAAAGCAGAATATTTTTTTAATTCTATAAATTGATTATCTGCAAGTTTAATATTTAAAGGCTGTAGCGTAGCCCCTAAAGGTATAGGAATTATTGATTTTACCGTATCGTCATTTCCAAGTGCAAAATCTTCAATCCCTTTGACAAATTTCTTTGTCAATTCATCGTTTAAACTGCCCGTATACTGTAGGACCGCTTTTGCCGTAAAGCCATTTTCATATAATTTATTGAGCATTTCTTGTGCTGTTGTGTTACCGGTCAAAGTAGTTGCAAGAATTTCTCTAACTGACAACCCTGTAATCCCGTCAAAACTTGATGATGTCTTTAAGTGCAGTATGCTTTCATGGCTTATTTTGTACGTTTCTCCACTTTTTAGGTGCGTATAAACATACCATATTGCATTTGGCTTGCCCCAAAGCCCCTTATCATCTATCCAAACTGCCACTTCATTACTTGGCAGTATCCAAAGGCTCGTCTTAGTGCCAGCTCCCCTTATCCAGACATAAGCATTTCCGTAATGATTACGATTATATTCTACAGTTGACCAGAAGTGCGTCGCTGTCATATACGGATTAGGTCTTGTAGACAAAACATTGTATAATGGATGTTTGTAAGCTTTCATAACTCCACCGTTTTGTGTCTGCTGCTGTAACTTTAGTGGCAACTTTCCAAGAGATTCAGATAAAACTTTCAGACATGCAAAATAAGTTGCTTCACTTAATGCGTCACTTGATGTTCCTGAAATACCCAACAAATCAGCAAGCACAGTATAAGCAGAGTCAACTGTCAATATTTCACTTTTTAAAATTCGTTTAATATAACTCTTCAATGGATTTTTCGTTTGTTCTCACCTCCCCTCTCTAATTCCAGCCCATCCTTTGCAGATATTTCTGCATTTCATCTTCAATATCAACTCCGGTATCTGGCTTTATAGTTAAAACATGGCTATCAATAGCAGCATCAACTGGATCTATTCTCTTTGTTCTTGCGTTTGGTTCTTTATCAACTTTTATTTCACCAAATGAATTATTTACTGTCTTCGCATTTATAAATGACCATATGAATAATCCATTTCTTTCGTCATATTCAATGTCGCCATTCCTGATCAGTAGCTGAAGGTCCACGGTTGCATCATTTAAAAATCTTGCTGACTGAGTTATCATTGTTAAGTTACAGCCTAATTCTTCAAGATCTGCGAGAAATCCATCTGCATTATGCGGATCATATCCTATACCTAAATATTCTAAATTGTATTTTTTTTGCAACTCTTTTAAATGATTAGTAATAAATTTATAATCATTTTTAAAATCCATCATCCCGCCCGTTACTGTTAGCAGTCCTTCATTTTCCCATACATCATAAGGAGCTAAGTCAGTCCTTATATGTTCTTCTAAACGAGCTCTAGGCATAAATGAATGAGAATAAAAATAGAACTTCTGTCTTCCTAATTCAATGAATGAAAATTCTAAATTCAATGTTGTTAAGTCTCCACCGGATGATAAATCTAATCCAACATTGCATTGTTTTCCTCTGAAATCTTCCAGTGCTTTTTTAGAACTGCATTTTTTAAATGCTTCAACGTCAACATACTGATTGTCTGATTTCTGAAACCACATATTCATGCACTTAGTAAGGTAATCAGCTAACTCAGATCCACCCATATCCTTCGCAGTTTGAGCATCTGTTCTTATTGTTTCAATTCCGCCCTCTGTTCTGGCCAATAAAGGATTAGATTTAACCCATACATTCTCATCAAAAGGATCATCTTCTTTGTCTAACGTATATATGTCAACAAAAAAATCCTCTGCGGTTACTGTGCCGTTGAGGATATTCATACAATATGTGTCCATCTCATGGCAAAAACTATTTAAGTTTCTGCCCCTTGTTGTTGTCATACTATTTAAAGTTTCATTAAGTGCTCTTGTGCCATTGTATAATGCCTTATAAATTGAGTTGTCTTTGTGCTGATGTATTTCATCTATGGAATTATAAATTGCTCTAAACCCTTCATCTAAGGACCTGTCTTTTGACAATGCTTCAATGGAACAATTTGTAGTTAATGCAGTTATTAAAGTTTTATATTCTTGCACTTTGAAAAGCCCTGACAAGTCATCATCAATCTGAATAAACTTCATCATTTCTTCCCAAGCTAACTTTGCCTGCGCCCACTTAGTAGCAGCAGTGAAAAGTTTCCCGTAGTTATAACCGCCAAATCCTGCTATATATGTACCTTGAATACCATTTTCAAACGTCTTACCGTTCTGCCTAGCCTTTGACTTGTATGATCTTCTAAATCTTCTGTAACCTCTGGCATTGTACCACCCAAAGGGAACACCTAAATCAAAGCACTGAAAGTCGTATAATTTAAGTGGAGTTGGTTGTTCACCCTCAGCAATAGTTAATGTTTCAGCAAAATCTATTATTTCCTGTGCTTTTTCAGGTTTCCATATATACGGAAACTCTTTCGTACCCTGCTTTTCCAAGTCATTAAGATGTCTTTGGCATGCCTGAATATGCGGCTTTCCTGCTACAACTTCACCAGCAACTACTCTTTGAGCATATTCTGTCGCTCGATCCATTACCCAGATCCGCCCTTTTGAAATTTACTGAATTTATTTTCTTTTGAATTTTCTTCAGGCGCTTTAGGCACATTTTTAACTTTTGCCAAAGGGTTAAGGAACAGCCTATCTTCCATTTTTATAAGCATATCCATTTTCTTATTTATAGCCGTCTCTATCGCATAAACACCATCAGTAGAAAGTATGTAATTAATTTTATTAAACAATTGCTGCTTTCGTCTTCCTGTAAATTTTTCATCAAAAACCTCATCAACTTCAAGCTCTTCATCAGGAGTAAACTTAATTGTGCTTATATTATTTCTAATACAGAGTAAATTTTCATATTCACTAAAGCTCATGCAATACCTGGCTAGTAAACCTATATCACCAGAGGAAACAAAATCAGCATCCTTATAAACCTTTAGAATTTCCTTCCACTTTTTATAGGCAATCAAATTGTTTTTTACGAATTCAGGACACTTTAATTTATTGTCACCTGTTTTTATTTCTGCGTTTTTTCTATGTTCAATTTCGCCCTTGGTTAAGTGACTTGGATTACCACCAGCCATGTGTAAGCTGATTGGTTTTGCATTTCTTCCGGCCATAGCTGGTCACCTCCTATTAAAAAGTTTCATTTCCCGAGTTTTTGCTACGATGTAG
>Ga0172377_10000477_pt1 | contig 37603 bp, 25 predicted proteins | sample Pumphouse3metaG_FD_119749 | JGI IMG/M metagenome (GOLD analysis project Ga0172377, IMG submission 119749) | Leachate microbial communities from a municipal landfill in Southern Ontario, Canada - Pumphouse #3 metaG | ecosystem: Engineered > Solid waste > Landfill > Unclassified | place: Canada... | reverse complement strand
GCAAAGATTTATCGGGGAGATTTGGAGTCTTCATTAAAATATCTTTAATTTTTTCGTCAATCTCTTTAAGTTTTGTATCCAGTTCAGCAATTTCTTTCTTTGCGTTACCTATGGTTTCAAGCAGTTCTGTGCAATCTTTTTTCTCGCGCTTGTATTGACCTATAAGTTTAGATTTAGCGTTACGAGCCGCCTTTAATGCGTCTCCCTGCTGAATGAGTTCACGTCTTTGCTTATCGAACTCAGGAATTTCTCTCAAGTACGAGTAATCGCCATTTCTCGTATTCAATCTTTCGATCGTTTCTTCTAGATTTTCTCTAACGTATTTAATGTCTAACATAATTAACCCTCTCTTTTATGGGAATAAAAAAATCCCATCAACCATGGGACGAATGTATCGTGGTGCCACCCAATTTTGTAAGGAAACCTTACCTTTAAGTTTTTTCTTTTTACCAATAAAACTAATGAAGTTGGACCTTTATCATTCAAATGCAACCTCACACCACCCGATTGCTCTCTGTAATTTAAATTTGATAATTTGTACTTCGCTTATTAGTGTCTTAATTATAGCGACCTTACACGCTAAATTCAATATATTAGAATATCTAAATGATTCAAATAAAAACCCGGAGAAAATCTCCGGGTAAATATACTGATATTCCTAATTACTATTTGTCGTATGTAACTTGAACTTGAGCTTGATAACCACTGTCAGAATCGCCAGTTATTGATAACACTTTTAATGAGAAATCAATAGTCGCGTCATAATCTGTGTCAACGGTTTTAAGATCGAGATCTTTAGTATCCCAACCTGTTGTCTTTTGAGCTTTGTTCCATAAGTTAGTCCCACTGGGCATATATGTTCCGGCCCATGAATAACGATTTCCAAAATTCAAACGAGCATTTTTTTGGAATAAAGAATCGCTCGATGCATTGTAATTATTAGTAGTTGTGGTGTTCTTTTCTTCATTAACGCTGGATTCAACCATTGAAAGCAAGGACATGTATCCTTTAGTTCCATCATCTCTCAAGAAGTAATCACCATCAGTATGAATGCCTGATCTTCCACCTTTTGAGTTTCCAATTCTGAATGTGTTTCCATCTTCAGGGTTGTCAGCTAAATATGTATCGTGATCACCGCGAGTTACTCGAGCGTCAACGTGCAATACTCGTAGCCCCGGAGTTTTAAATCCGGTGGTTGTGCTATAACCATATTTGTAATCGTTTTCTGTCAAACCGGTAGGTCCGTCGAGTTCACAAAGGAAATACTCATCAAAAGCAGTTCCATTATAGTTGGGTGAAGGTAGTAAGAAACAGTCACCTGAATCTGTAAATGAATTGATTGTTATTATAGCAGAGTCATCTACAACAAGTGGATTAACCCAGCCAAGGGAGAATTTAGAGAATGCATTGTGATCACCAAGATTGTGATCCATGTAATCAACTCCACCAATGCAAGACCAAAGGTTGTTGTAGTCGTAGTAATCTTCAAGGCCAAAGGTATGACCTGTTTCATGTGTGAATGTGTGCGTGTCATATCCGCTATATCCTTCATCCAAGAATGAAATTGAAGCCCAACCCAATGTAGCGACATTAGGTGCATCAACCGTTCCGGGTTGATTTCCGGTCATAGTGACATATGCCCACCAGTTACCTAAACCACCTGATTCGTAAGGCTTAGAATATACGGTCCACATCAAATCTATATAACCATCGTCATTCGAATCGTAATAGGAAAGAGGTTCAGCATCCGCTCCCAAAGAGCCGTGATTGCTATCTTTGCTGTATTCAGCAATATACCAATCTCTAACATAGTTAGAAGCATAGGCACCAGCTGCCCCGCCGCAAGAAGCTTCAAAATCATCTGCAGACCCAGGGTATTCAACCCAATTAGGCAATACAGTTCCATTAAATGCACTCTTACCATAACTAGACTGATTGTAGAATGATTGTACAGAGTAACAACCACCGACTTCAGCGATTTCCTCATCTGTGCCTAAAAAAGCAGTTTCGATTCTATCTCTGTTCTCAGCTGTTTCAGTGGGATCAGTAGCAGGATCATTAAACCCAAAAGGAACGATCATGACGTGGGAGGGATTCTCCGGATCATTTAGGTTCATGTTGTGTGGTTGACCCGCGTTGTCGTAAATTGTATTCATGTTAAGATTATGTTCTTTATCGAACTCATCCATGTAGGTAGTCTTTGCGGTAGTAAAATCTTCGTTTGTTTTACCAACATATTCACTTGTGACTTCACTGGTAGTATCAGATGTAACTACGCTGGTGTCATCGCTAGCAGATGTAGCGCTTGTAACTTCACTCGAAGCTTCAGGACCACATGATGCAAGTCCGGCAACAGCAACAAGGATTACAAAACTTTTAAATCTTTTTTTCATATTAATATATCCTTTCTATAATTATCTATATACGTAATATAGGACTAAGAAAATAGCCCCTATAAGAAAAAACAAAAAGCCAGTGTACAAAATGAAAGTCATATCATTCTTTTCTTTGCCGTGTTTTAATTCTTTATATTCTGCATAACTATTTGGATACTTGGAATCTCTAATACTCTTGTGGAATACATTGTTCCAAGCCAAGCCTATAGAATAGTTTAACATATCGAAGGCTCCCGCATTGGAAACCACGACCATAAAATAACTCAAAATAAATAGTAAACCAGGAATAGTGAACGTGTCAGCCCAAATAACGTATGAATTTACTTGTCCCGAACTAATCTCTGTTAAATATACGACAACAGAGGCAAGAGCGGCAACAACTATACTTACAACCAATCCAATCGTAAAGTTTTTAGTGAACTTTTTGGGCTTTTGTTCCTTAAAAGGCAATTCCGGTTTATTTAGCATATATAGATTTGCCTTCCTTCAACATTTTTAAATATTTAGTTTCTTCTGCGTCGTTGCAACGAACAAAGTGACCGGGTACGATTTCTCGCAATGTAGGCTTTTGTTCTGAATAGTCGTGCGATTCAGAGGGTACATATTTAATTCTAGTACGTTCCTTCTCGACATTGGGATCGGGATAGGGAACAGCGGAGAGAAGAGAAGCTGTGTAAGGATGAAGAGGGTGTGCGAATAATTCATCACTAGTGGCAATCTCAACTAACTTACCGAAATACATGACTGCGATACGATCGCAGAAATATTTAACAACACTTAAGTTATGAGCGATAAAGATAATTGTTAATCCTAAATCATTTCTCAAATCGTTAAGCAAATTAATAACCTGGGCTTGAATGGAAACATCCAAAGCAGATACAGGTTCATCAGCAATAATAAGTTCGGGGTTCATAATGACCGAACGAGCTATACCGATACGCTGACGTTGTCCACCAGAGAATTCGTGAGGATAACGGTTAGCGTGTTCAGGAACAAGTCCTACGAGTTTTAAAACTCTTTCGACTTCGGAGTTGATAAATTCTTTCGAATATCCACCGTGAATAATTAAACCTTCACCAATGATGTCTCTTACTGTCATACGAGGATTGAGCGAAGCAATAGGATCTTGGAATATCATTTGAATCTTGGAAGCAACTGTAGCTGCCTTCGCTGAATTCATTTCTTTTTCCATCTCTTCTTTTTGCGCTTCAGTCAATTCGTTGTTACCGTTAGCTTTTGCTAATTCAGCATACTTTTCTTCAACTTTTTTGATCTCAGCCGCTTGGATATTTTTGTTGTAGTATTTATTATCGCTTTTAGCTTCTTTGATCTTTTGGCGTTGAATATTACAGGTATTCAGAGCATTGGCTTTTGCTAAATCCATTTGCTCATTGTACTTTCGTTCAATCTTTTCATAGCGAGAGATGTATGTTGCTTTATCGTCAGCATTTTCAACCTCTCCACCATTCGCCAACTTATATTTGAGTTTTCTATAATTGAAATCATCAGAGAAATTATCGTTATATTCGTTGCGTAAATTTCCTATTTCCTCCGCCTTTGCTTCGCGAAGGTTTCTCAAATTTCTACGAAGACGAATATTGGTGAATTTAATTTCTTTTTCGTTCCAACGAGTACCGGCAGAGATTCTAACGTTGTTAATTTTAACGTCGCCCGAAGTCGCCTTGTACAATTTGATGATGGATCTACCTGTTGTAGTTTTACCACAACCGGATTCACCAACTAAACCAAATACTTCACCTTTCTTAACATCGAAAGATACATCGTGTACGGCTTTCAAGTATTTTGTAGGCCCGTGTTTGAATGTGAAGTACTGTTTCAAGTGTTTTACTTCAAGCAAGGTTTCCGCATTGCTGTAATCAAATAAGCCTTGGGCTTTATCTAATTTAACTTCAGCTTTTACCGAAGCTTTTTTAGAGGGTATCTTCTTTGTGGTTTTCTTTGCGGTTGCCACTTTTTTTACTGTCTTCTTAACAGGAGCTTTTTTTACAACATCGTTTGCCATTATTTTTCTCCTCCTAAGTCTATATAGTTGAGTATAGAGTTTTTCATTAAATCAGCTTTAGGCTTGTTGCTGGGGTTTTTAATCAAAGCTTTTTGAATACGTTCACTTACGATAGGTGTGACCTTAACGTCAGGAGCATCATCATGTAATAACCATGTAGCTGCATAGTGCGTGTCGGAAATTCTAAAGAAGGGAGGTAAAGCCTCGTAGTCCTGTTGAAGCGCAAACTTGTTACGTTCCGCAAATGCATCGCCTTTGGGAGGCAACAACATATTCGGAGGTGTTCCAGGAATAGCGTTCAATTTTTCTCTTGTTTCTAAGTCAGGCATAGAACCGAGCAAAGCCCAAGTGTAAGGGTGACGTGAGTCGTAGAAAATATCGTAGACATTTCCATATTCAATAATCTTGCCTGCGTACATAACCGCAATATCATCAGCCATGTTGGCAACGACACCGAGATCGTGGGTAATAAAGATAATCGATAAGTTTTTCTCAACTTTAAGTTTGTTAATAAGTTCAAGAATCTGAGCTTGGATTGTAACATCCAAGGCTGTCGTAGGTTCATCACAAATCAATACATCAGGGTTGGAAGATAATGCGATAGCAATAACTATACGCTGTCTCATACCACCGGAAAATTCAAAGGGGTATTGGTTGTAACGACGTTCAGGTTCAGGCATACCAACTTCTTCTAACATCTTTAAGGCTCTAGCCTTGGTATCAGCTTTTGTTAAATATGTCTTGGATTCTACAACTGCTTCAAAATACTTGTTCATTACTTCAGTCGCAAGTTCTTCTTCTTCAGTTATAGAAGACTCAACTAATTTGTTAATGTGTTTAACGAGAATCTTTGTAGTATTTTTCATAGCGATGAAATACGAGGTACAAGGAATGATAACTTCACTTTGCTTTGCGCGTAATGAAGGTTCCAATTCAAATAGATCTTCCGCGTTATTCTTTTCTAATAAAGCTTGGCGCTTAGTTGCTAACTTGATGGCTTCCTTATATGACTCAAAGTAGTTGACCATTGAAATTCTAAATACTTCAATAGTGTCGTCAGACTCATATGCTACAGGCAACACTGAATGTGAAAGTAACGTGCCTATTAATTTAATGTCAGCACGAGGATCAGCATCACCAAAATCAGTCTTGTCATCTGCAAAGTATTTCTTGTAGAATGCGTTAACTTTTTCTTGAGCTATTTTTAAATGTTCTTGTTGATATTTGACCGAACCCTTAGTGGCTCTTACAAATAATTTTTTGAATTGTTCAGGGTTGATATTATCTTCCTTGGTCTTGATAGTTTTTGCGTATTCTAACAATGCCTTGTAATCGTCATTTTCTTCATATCTAACAAGTACGTGATCGTACTTCTTAATTAAAGCCTTCGCCTCTTTGCGAGTTGATTTACCCTTAAGGTACATCGCTTCAGTAAGCTGAGGGCCAACCTTCATGATAGGATTTAAACTCGACAAAGGATCTTGGAAGATCATAGAAATCTTCACGCCACGAATCTTTGTGAATTCGTCTTCTGATATTTTTAATAAATCTTTACCGTCGAAAATGATTTGGCCATCTTCAACGATTTTGTTGTTTGCGAGAATGCCTAAAATTGCTTTGGAAGTAACAGATTTTCCTGAACCGGATTCACCAACAATCGCGAGTGTCTTTCCTCTGAATAAATCAAAGGAAATACCGCGGACAGCCTTAACTGTACCGCCGTTTGTTTTAAAGGAAATACGGAGATTCTTTACTTCAAGAATCTTATCGTTTTTCGCGACATTTTTCTTTGCCATAATTATTCACTCCCCTTTAATGTAGTATTGAACGCATCGCGCAAACCATTACCCAACAAGTTAAATGAAATCATCAATAATGAAATAACTAGAGCAGGGAACAATAAGACGTGAGGGTTTTGAGATAAGCTTGCAGCTTGACCTTCATTTAATAGAACACCAATGGAACTGATACCACTCGAACTGAAATCAATGATACCTAAGTAAGATAAACTTGATTCAGCGAAAATAACACCGGGAACCATCAGCACGGAACTTGTAATTAACGTACCGGCAGCATTAGGTAGAATGTGCTTAAATATAAGCCTTCCATCTCTCGCTCCCAATGTGCGAGAAGCCAGGACATACTCCTGCCCCTTAAACCTGTAAAACTGCATACGAGTGGTTGATGCAACACCAATCCATCCGTTATAAACAAACGCTAGGAGAATAGCTAATATCAAAACTCCAGAAGATCCTAACGAGGCCTCTAGCGTCGTTGAATGCGTAAATTGAATCTGCGCAATTGTCATAATAATAATCGTTGGAACATTACCGATAATATCCGTAATACGCTCCATAATAAGATCTGTATTACCACCGTAGTAGCCGGAAACGGCACCCCAAATCAACCCAATAATGAAGTTGATAAGTGAAACACCTATACCAAGTAAAAGCGAGAATCTCGCTCCTTCAGCAAGTCTGAGATAAATATCTTGACCGCTTTGGTTCGCTCCGAATACGTAGTAAGGCTTAAACCCATTCACATATGTGAAATAGTCGAAGTAATCAACTCTGATTTTAAACTCTCCACTCTTATCCGTCTCGTAAACAAGTTCACCTGTATCGGTTGTCTTGTAAATGGGAACGGGTTCATCATTTGAATCTAATACCGCGGAGAATTTGGTATCTGAATATTGTCCGTCAATTAATTTCGGGAACAATTTATAGTAAACATCTTGATGGTTGTTGTAATAATTAGTCATCTGATCAGTAATACCATCAACCGTTGAAATATTTAAACCTTTTAAAATAAGCTCATCGCCAACTTCTTCAATATATTCAGCGCTGTTTACAACAGGTTTCATTATTGAATCTTCCGTTTTGTAAATACCGTTATCTTTTTCGTATTGAACGAGGGCGTTGTAATCTTCGGCTGAAACTGTAACGTATTTACAACCAACTGCATAAGAATCCACATTAACTTTGTATTTTAAAGTGTGGAACTCGGTTACACCAATTGTGAAAGTGTCATCTACTTCCTCGACCAATTCTACACGTTCGTAATTTGAATCGGTAAAACGAAGTAAGTTGTAATCATCTTCACCAATGGTTTTTTCTTCTTTGCCGTCCCACCAGCCAGAATCTTTAAACAAAGGGCTGTAAGGTCTAACCAAGGCAAAACTACTATCTTCAAAACCTGAAGGATATTGAATAGGATCTACGTAAGATCTAGGATCTACCAATGGTTCAATTACTGCAAATAAGCCGATGAACAAAATGATGATACCAGCAACGATCGAAGCTTTGTTCTTTGCAAAACGATTCCATGAATCGTGCAAGTAACTCATAGGCTTTGTTTCAAATGCTTTATCGTGTAGTTTCTTACCTTTTTGGGCAAATTTAAATTTAGACTTAGGAATATTATTGAGATCTTGACTCTCACTGAAGTTTGAAGTTCTGAGAAGTTTATTTTTATTAGACATTATTTTCTCCCTCCCATTCTAATACGAGGATCAACAAGACCATATGAAACATCGACGATTAATGTTCCAACTAATCCGATGAGGATATAGAACATTCCAACGAATTGGAATACGTCGTAATCTTTCATGGTTATTGAATTTAAGAACAGCGAACCAACACCATTGACAGCAAAAATACTTTCAATAATAACAGAACCGGATAATAGTGCTAATATTTGTCCCAAAATCATGGGGAATATCGGTACTAAAGAGTTTCTAAAAGCGTGGCGAACTGTTGCTTGTGTACGAGATAAACCTTTAGTACGAGCAAGTAACATGAAGTCGGAAGTTAACACTTCTGTTAACTCAGCACGCGTATAACGGGCAAATCCAGCAATGGAACCAAATGACATGGCTAAAACAGGTAATACCATTGAAGCGAACATTTCACCGCTGAACCAACTTCCGTTGAAATCAGCACGAATCGCTGGCAGCCAACCTAATTCAAATGCAAATAGATACTGAAGTAAAAATGCATAGACAAAACTAGGAACAGAAATGAACAGCATAACAATTACACTCATGGTGTGATCTTGCCATTTGTTTTTCTTTAAAGCCATATATATTCCAGCAATTAAACCTAAAGGAATAGATAAAATCATAGAATACAAATTGATTAAAATTGTAGGGGGAAAGCCCTTTGTAAGTAAATCAGCAGGAGAAGCTAACCATGAAATTTTCCATGAATAACCCCAACGTGAAGTAGTAACAATGGTGCCATCAGTAGCGGTGTATGTAGCAGGGTTGAACAAATTCTTCAGGAAAGTCCACAACTGTGACATAACCGGAGTCTTTGCATATTCTCCAACACCCACTTTGTACATTCTTCCAAGTGCAACTTGCATTTTGTAAAATGTTTCGGGATCTTGCCCAGCGCCTGTGGCTTGGTCAAGAGGAAGCAGTCTGATTAAAATGAAACATATAACAAAAATAATAATAAAGGTGAAAACCATTAGTATTAATCTTTGTAATATGTATTTTAAGGTTTCTTTTGTATCTTGCATAAAATTATCCTTTTTTTGTTAAACCGCAATAAAGTAGCAGACAATAATCTGCTACTTTAATGTGATTTTAATTCTTTTTTTAGTTCTTATATAAATCGCTGGAATAGTTAGCATCTGCTATGAAACTTGCCCATCCTGCATCATCATAATTAAATGTTAAGAATCTAATCCCACCGTAACCAACTAACGAAATGTAGTTCTTGGTAGCATTTTCTATCTTGAATGAGTTCAAAGATGATGTTCCTCTAGCGACAAGTGGAACAGCTTCGAATCTATTTAAGATACCAGCTTCTATACCGGCGAGAATATTCAGTTTTTCTTCGTGAATCGAAGACCATTCTTTATATTCAGGACTATCTTCAGTAACTGTATCTTCCAACTCAGGTTCAATAAGAGAATTATTCATCTCTTTGTACCAAGCGTCGTAAGATTTAGTTTCAAAGATACCATCGCCATCTGAATCAATATCTAAATTGATTTCATCTTGGTGACCCTTAAATCCATATTCGCAATTGGATTCAAATGTAGCGTCACAATAAACTTGCATCAAACCATAAGGGTTAATAGCGGCTCCACCCCATGTGGAGAATATCATGTCGTAACCACCATTTTTAGCTGTTGAATAGTAATCTTCATCTTTTTTCATTGTAAGACCAAATGTGATATTGCTTCCGTCAATTTCGGCTGCCGCAGCATCGATAACTTTGGTGAAAGCGGAATTCAAATTTGTCTTCATATCGATTGAAGTTTGGTTTTCGTTATCGTAAACACGAATTTCCAAATCAATGAGATCGCCAGCAGTTAAGTGTCCGTCTTTAGTAGAGTCAAGTTCTTCTTGAAGACCTTTTTTGACGTAGTATTTAGCTTGAGCGAAATTATATCCGTTTTCAGCTTCAGCCAATGAAGAGGTTGTGTAACCTGTAGCTGCAGGATCTCCACCTAATTCATCGTAAACAGCACCGTAAACAGTTTTACCTTGATCGGTATTTCTATAACTTGTACCATCCGTTACATCTGACAAATATAAATCGTTTAACAAACCAGTAAAGCCTTTTGACCCAGCGGTGTTAGACGCGAAATCATCTCTATCGATAGCAAGTGACAACCCCTTACGGAAGTTATCGTTATTTAAGATAGTTTTGTTTTTACCTGATGATTGTCTTGCTTTAAGAGCATTCCAATCAGAGTTGAATGAAATCTTTTGTGTGTATGATTCGTATGTGGTTGTCTTTCTTGAAGAGTTTCCATATGTAGACATATCATCTTTATCCATTGATAAGTCATCGAGTTTACCAGCTTCGAAATACTGGACAACTGTAGAATGCTTTTCAAGAATTTGGGTATTGATAGCTGTCATCTGGTATTGGCCTTCGTGCTTGCCATCTGTATAGCCGTACCATTCATCGTTACGTTCCATTACAAATGATTTACCGTCTTCGTATTTGGTTAACTTGTAAGGGCCGTAAGAGATATAGTTATCAACTGATTTTGTTGCATATTCAGTAGCTAAAACTGTACCTAAATCTTTGGTCTTTGCATCGTATAACTCGGTGTTAACAATCCAGTTGCTGCTCAAGGAGAACTTTAAGTTAAGTGCGGATATTTTTTGTGATAAGTATAGACGGAATTTGTATTCACCTGTTTTAGCTATACCAACTGAATCCCAATCCACAACGTTATCATTATAAACAGATATAAATAGAGCTAGTTTCCACGACCAAGATTTGCTTGAAGCAGGGGAAGTACCAATGCCTTTAACAAAAGTGTGCAAATCATCTGTGAAAGCACCTGTTGAATACATTTCTTGATTGGCATTATCTAATGAAGTATTGCCTTTTTCTTTACGAACGTAGATTTCGTTATCCGAAAATTCTTGGATATTGATAGCGCCGACTTCTTTAATCATATCTTCTTTGATATCAGAAAGTTTCTCAGCTTCATCCCAGTCTGTTCTATTTTCAGAGTTGGAGTGATCAACATACTTCCAGCAGTAATATCTAACAGCGTCCATTACACGTTCACCGGCTAATTCAACTTCATCGGTGGCTTCAGTTCCTCTGTTATTAATAACTGTATACAATGTTGTGTCGTTATCAGAATTACCGAAAATCGAATCAACATAAGGTGTGTAAGCACCCATATCAACGAAGAATTGACCATCGTATCCTTGGTTATCTGTATCTTTAAATCCACCTGATTCGGAATCTATGTAATTAAAGGCTGCTTCAATTGTCTCTCTACCTTGTTTAAAGTAAGATTCAGCATTTGCGACAACCAATGAAGATGCGTAAAATGAATCAGCTCTAAAGTTAGCATATTTGGGACTTAATTGTCTCTTTAAAGATTCAACATATGTATCAGCGTTGATAGCTGTACCGTCTTCCCAACGAGCGTCTTCATTTAAGTTGATGTCCCAAACTTGACCCGTGGTAAGATTTGAAGAGTATCCGTAGTTGTCATATTCAGCATCAGATATGTCTGAAGTTACATCGACGGGGAATTCGGATGCCATTTCTGTGACAAACTTATATCCATCTTTGGTATCGTTTAAAATTGTGTCGTATAAACCCATTTCTGTGAAACTAGGAATATAGGCCTCGTCTGATTGTTGCCAGTTTTGCGTATTCCAAGTACTAGGCTTTGTTGTTAAATAAGTATTGTAAGTATAGTCGCCAACTCCTGAAACTTCAGGATCATCATTACAAGATGTAAGGCTGAAAACCAATACAAAACTTGATAGTGCAACTAATGTCGTTTTTAAATATTTTTTCATATATTTGTTATCCTTTCTTTTTTTTGTGTAATTTTTATCTTTACTATAATATACGCAACTGCATTTTCAAGCAATAAAATAAGCGTAATTTGTAACGATAGTTAACTTTTTTTGTAAAATCAGCAAAAAGTGAAAGAGGAGAGACGCACTAGCGCCTCTCTCTTTCATTGTTAATTAATTGATATTATTACTCTGTTACAGGGAGTACTACATCATCGGTTAAAAAAGGAACTGTTGTTGCTCCAAAGTCATTGAAATTGAAGTCGAGTACATAAGCAACTGTACCATCCCAGTTCAACGATAATTTAACCTCGAGTGTATCTTCTGCAATTGTAACTTCCCAATCAGTGCCATCTGCAAATGTTGTTACTCCATCTGTGAATGTTTGTTGGAACCAATCAGTGAAGTCAGCACCATTATTTAAACTGGCAACAGCTAAGATAAATGCATTATCATCTTCGCCAGTACCTGAAGCTGAAATTGTTCCATCTTCTGCGGTTTCTTTTCCAGTGACGTTAAGTCCCGTTAATAAACCATCTGCGCTCAATGCGGTAACCACTTTATCACTTGCGTAAGCAGCGATATCTGTTACTGTTGTAGCTTCTGTATCTTCGGTTTTTGTAATTGTTGTAGTAGCAACACCGTCAACGATATTTGTAAAGTTATACGCCTTACCTTCTTCTATTGTTGAACCGAATGCTGCGCCAGAATCTTTATCGTATGTATAAATAGTATTTTCATCAACATATGTTGTTTCGTTGATTGTAGGTAATCCACCATCTGATTCCATTGTTGCGGCAGAACCATCTGAGTAGTTAAAGAAACCTGCTTTGAAATCCATTGTGTAATTTGTTGTTGCTGCGATTTCATCAGCTTTAGTTGCTAATTCATCAACTTTGAGTGTCTCGGGTAATGTTCCTGCAGTTCTATAATCCTCAATGGCTTGGCATGTGTATGAAGCTTCATCAGTTTCAAGAGCTAATTGCCAATCAGCAGCACCATTATAATATAGTGTAAATACTAAAGTTTTTGCTGTTTCAGTAGCGTCGCCCAATAGTACATCCTCATACGATACGCCCCAAGCTATATCGTCGCCTTCACCAAATTGAACTCCTAATGAGTTTAATTCAAAATCAGCACCGTCGGCAATATCCAAACCTGTTCCAGCTTCATTTGTCGAGAGCTCACTAGTGAGATCGGGGAATGCAGCGGCTAAGTAGTAAAGGCCTAAGTCTGATTGTTTTCCGGGTTCAACAACTAAATTTGTTCCCGCTCTATCATCCATAGTGTAATTGTAAGAATCACCACTACCTGCTTCTAAGATACCTGTGAACAAGTCTTCGCCACCTTGGAGGACTCCTTCATAATAACCAAAGTAATTCTCGTTGTGCAACCAACCGGCATTTGTTCCGCTCAGTTCACCAGATGTATCATCTGTGTAAAGCAATTCTAAGAAATAATTTTTACCAATAGATGCAGTATCTTCGATATAGTTACCTAAAATTTCAGAGACAGCTGTTGCTCTGAATAATGAAGTCTTAACACCTTCAGTTATTTCTACGGTAATATCACCTTCAGCGATAACTGTTAATATGTGGTCAGTAAGAGTTACTGTATCTTCAGTTTTTACTGTTGCGGTAAATACATTGCTCTCTACATCGTCGCTGTAGACAGTGACAAAATCATCTAAGTTAATTGTTTCACCGACTTTAGGATCAGTTTCAGGTGTCTTAACAACTATTCTCGAAACATTCGGTACTGAAGTTGTTTCTTCAACACTTGCTTCTTCTGATGAAGCAACAACAGATGCGTCTGCGGAAGTAGCGGGTGTATTATCACAGGACGTCAATCCGATTGTACTGAGTGAGCCTGCTACTAAAGAGACTAATAAAATTTTCTTTAATCTTTTCATATATATAATTTCTCCTTTAAAGTATTGTAATAAGGGTAGCACAAATAACAGTTTTTTCAATGGTTTTTTCCATATTTTTACAATATAGATAAGATTATGCCGTTTTTTGGGAAATTTTAGTCTTTGAATTTACTAAAAAAAATTAAATTCGTAAGAATGATACCGCTTACCTAACTTTTACTACACTTTTTGCGACTTTTGCTTTTTTTGCACGCAAAAAAAGTTTCTTTGATTTTAATATACAAATTTTGGTTATACATTGGGTTGAGCAGGACAAAATAAAAATATAAAATTCATCTTTCATCGTATTTATACACAAAATAAAAGAGACTTATATATAAGGAAAGGGTAATGTCTTTTCTCTTTCAAGATGGACTATACTCCCGCCAAGCATCATAAGTCTCTTTCGATTATTTATTTTAGTATCACAATTGCTATTTTTAGTATTAAAGTTAGTAATAAGTGTACTCATTAATTGTTTCAAGAATCAATTCTTAAAACGATCTAGCCTCTAACTTCTTCACCGTGAGAAAGAACAATCTTACCTGAATCGATATCCTCGACCTCTTTTTTATACTTAACTAATTCTTCTTCATTTGCCAAGATAAAGTGTCCCGGTAAAATTTCGTGAAGCGAAGGTTTTTGTTTCGAATAATCGTGAGTTGTCGCAGGATTGTATCTGATTCTCTTTCTTCTTTTCTCCGTGTATGGATTAGGTTGAGGGATTGCAGATAGCAACGATTTGGTATAAGGATGAAGTGGATGTTTAAATAATTCATCAGAAGTAGTTAACTCAACCAATTCTCCGTAGTACATAACAGCAATTCTATCGCAGAAATATTTAACTGTGGATAAATCGTGAGCAATGAATATTAAAGTTAAATCCATCTCATCTTTCAAATCATTCAATAAATTAATAATTTGAGCCTTAATTGAGACGTCTAACGCAGAAATAGGCTCATCACAAACTAGTAACCTTGGATTCATAACTAACGCACGAGCGATACCGATACGCTGACGTTGTCCGCCAGAGAATTCGTGAGGGTATCTGGATGCGAAATCAGAAATTAAACCGACTTTCTCAAGTATCTCTTTTACTTTTGCATGATTTTTCTCATAATTGTGTTCACCACCGATTTTTAAACCCTCTTGAATGATGTCTTCGACAGTCATTCTTGGATCGAGTGAGTCTACTGGATCCTGGAAAATCATTTGGACTTCACTCATAAGGTTTTTGCTTACATGCTTATTATCATAGCGAATTTGTTTGATTTTTTTCTTTTGTTCTCTAACAACCGCTGCGTTTCTATCTTTGATAACTTGAATCTTTTCATTGTATTCATCTTGGATAAGTTTGCGGTCAGCTTCGTTTTCCTTACCTTCAAGTTTACCGGCCATTTCGAGTTTCAAAGCTTTTATTTTCTCTCTCATGTGAATGCGAGAATATTTAATCTCTTTGCGGTTCCATCTATCTCCGCCAGAGATACGTTGACCTCTGTAGTAAATAGAGCCTGAAGTAATGTCATACAAACGGATGATGCAACGGCCTGTAGTGGTTTTACCACAACCCGATTCACCAACTAGTCCAAAACATTCTCCTTCTTTAACGTCAAAGGAAACATTGTGAACAGCTTTTAGTTTTACTTTTCCTCGTCCTGAACCCAAAGTAAAGAATTGCTTTAAATGTCTAACGCTAAGCAGAATATTGTCATCGACTAATTCTTTTTTATACTTAACTTTAGATTTGAAGATTTCTTCATTTTCTAAATCTTCCTTACTCAGTAGCTCTGTTCCGGATTCGTGCTCTTCATTTTCTTCGCGTTCAACAATTTCGTTTTCATTCGCTTCTTCAACTTCTAGTTTTTCAGCGAATTCATCGTTTTTTTCAACCGCGGTTTGTTCTAATCGTGTCTTTGAAACATGATTATTGTTTTTTTGATTGTTCATACTTGGCCTCCTCTTTTAATGCAAATTCGATTCTGCTTTGTACGATTTTAGGTTTATCGACCTTAGGTGCGTCCGGATGCAATAACCAGGTAGCAGCATAGTGACCTTCTTCAACTTTGAAATAAGGAGGTTGATATTTAAAATCTATCTTCATGGCGTATCTACTTCTCGCTGCAAACGCATCTCCCGCGGGCGGGAAAATAAGATTTGGAGGAGTTCCAGGAATAGCTTCTAACTTTTCTTTGGAGTCAATATCAGGAATAGATGCTAATAACGCCCATGTATAAGGATGTTTAGGATTAAAGAAGATTTGAGCATCGTTGCCATATTCTACAATTTTACCTGCGTACATAACAGCGACTCTATCAGCCATGTTAGCAACAACTCCTAAATCGTGAGTAATAAATATGCAAGACAAACCACGCTCTCTCTTCAAGTCGTTAATCAACTCAAGAATTTGAGCTTGAATTGTAACGTCAAGCGCAGTAGTAGGCTCATCACAAATCAAAAGATCGGGGGCAGCTGTTAATGCAATAGCAATAACAATACGCTGTCTCATACCACCAGAGAATTGGAAAGGGTATTGTTTATATCTCTTTTCAGGTTGAGGAATACCAACTTCAGCCATTACTTCTAATGCTCTTCGTTTTGCTTCGGCTTTTGTAATCGTTGTATTTTGCTGGAATTCAAGTTTAACAGCATTGATTTCAGCGTCGATTTTTTCAAGCGTTTTCTTATCGGTAACACCTTGTTTTTTTGCTTTTAGTTTAGCTATATCTGCATCGCGTTTTGCGATGAGTGTCTTTTTGTATTCTTTTACTTCAGCCTTAGCTGTCTTTTTGCGCTCTTTTAAAGCCTTCTTCAACGCAGGAACGTTGGCGTTATAAGTCTCTTTAGCTTTTTTTACAACTTCCTTAAGTTGCTTAATTTGCTCAGCCTTCTTTTCCTTTATTTCTTTTTGATAAGCTTCGACTTTTTCTAAATTCTTCTTATCTTTGCTCATTTTATTGAGCTTTTTGTTCATCTGATAAATATCGTCTTTATTCTTATTCTTAGCTGTAATAATGGTTTGGTTACGAATAACTTTGGCATTTTTTAAAGCGGTGTTTTGCGGAGCAATTAAATCAGAATATCTTCTTTTAAGTTTATCGTTATTGATAAGCATGGTTTCTGTAATCTGTTTACCAATCTTCATTATAGGATTTAAACTCGACAAAGGATCTTGGAATATCATTCCAATTTTATTACCGCGTATCCTGTGGAATTCCTCTTCCGAAATCTTTAATAAATCTTCTCCTTCGTAAATAATTTGACCATTTTCCACGATTGAGTTATTCGCAAGAATACCCATAATGGACTTTGATGTAACTGATTTACCTGAACCTGATTCACCGACAATACAAAGTGTCTCACCTTTGTATAAATCAAAGGAAACACCTCGAACTGCTTTTACAATACCTGAATCCGTTCTAAAGGATACGTTTAAATCTTTAACTTCAAGAATCTTATCTTTTTGTTTTTTCATAATTATTCACTCCCTTTCAACGACGGGTTGAAGGCATCTCTTAATCCATTACCAAATAAGTTAAATGAAATCATTAACAAAGCCATGATAACTGAAGGGAAAACAATCAGTGCCGAATGTGTTTGAATGTACTGTTGGTTACTCGAGAGAATAACACCAAATGAATTTAGATTTGTTAAACCTAAACCTAAATATGAAATTGTAGCTTCTGAGAATATAACCGAAGGAATCATTAAGACAGATGCGGTAATAATTGTACCCATAGCGTTGGGTAAGATGTGTCTGAAGATCAAACGCGTATCTGAAGCACCTAGTGTACGTGCCGCAAGAATGTATTCGCGCCCTTTAAATCTATAGAACTGCGTTCTTGTACGGGCAGATGTTCCCATCCATCCAGTCAAACACAAAGCAAGTGCGAAAGTCTGTAAATTGGATTCCAAGTGAATGATACATAATGTCATAACAACAATCCACGGGACACCACCTAAGATATCGCAAAATCTTTCCATAATAATATCAACGTTTCCACCAAAGTAGCCTGAGATTGAACCCCAAACTAAACCAAAGGCGAAACAAATAGCTGACGTGATAATACCTAGCAATAATGAAATACGCAATCCAGCAAAAGTGGATTTCAATAAATCGTGACCACTAGAATCTGTACCAAATAAGAAACTCGGTGCTGAAGTATAACCCAATGATCTATATAAACTTTTTGTACCGAATACGTTAACTACCTGTATTCCTATAACATTAGACATGGTAACATTATCAACAGTTCTTATAGGACAAGCGTCATCAAGAATGACGAAACTGTCAATAAGTGCATTTAGATCTGCTTCGGTAGGATCATCGATAGCGAGATATGTATCCAAATCCAATTCCATATATCCTTTATCAATATAAGAAGCGATTAATGTTTGCCCAAATTCTTGATTTTCAACTTCTCCATACTTAACTTCATATGTATCGTAGTCAAAATCAGCATAGATAATATTCGCTTGATTTAAGGTTGTCTTTGAACGTAATCCAGTCCAATATCCCTCGTTTTCTTGACCGTCGGAATCGGCTTTTGTTGTAAGCAAAGCCTTATTTGCGTCATCGAAAGATACAACGTCTAAGCCTTCTGCTTCAGCTTCGTTATCGGATGTAACTAATACCGAATGAAGTAATATACATTGTTTTGCTTCGGTAGATGCTTTAAGTTCAAAAACAATCTGAGGTTGTTGAACTTCGATGAACTTAGTGGTTGAATCTAATCCACTATCTATTAAAGCGTTAGTTAGATCAATATCGATGTCAGTGTAATCTTTAGAATAATCTTTTAACTCAATTTGTTTAGGAACAGAGTATAGAAAATCATCTCCCATAGCTAAGTACGAGAAATACATTCTATATTCGCCTAATGTATATTCAGATTTTTCATTATTTTCATTAAAATTAACGGCTACTTTGTAATCGTTACTTAAATCATATGCGTAATAATATGAGGCAAGTGTACCGGTAGTATTTTCGCTGTTTTCCGAGATAACGTCTGTGTAAAAACGAATATCTCCACCGTAAGCGAATTCGTTTACCGTGTCAGTGTAGTACTCACCTTCTTCGGTTGTAACAACATCATTAACGGCTCTTTTTTCAAATCCAGCAGGTACTTCATTTACTGTGTCGTATACGATTTGTGAATAGGCCTTCTCGCCATCCCACCAACCTGTACCAGCGGAAAATAACTTGGGTTCAAGGAAGGTTTCTGATGTAAGAGGAGCATCAATTTCATAAGGTAAAGCAAACGGTAAAATGAAAGCGAGCAATACAATCACTCCCAAAATAATTCCCCCTGCAACAGAAGATTTATTTTTTCTAAAACGCTTCATAGCATCCTTAAAGAATGTAGTAGGTTTTGTTTCGAGTTTAGTATCGTGAATATGAGTGTCTTTTTGAACCAAATCAAAATCATCGTTATTAATTACGATTGTTTGTTCAACTTTACTACTATCGTTATATGTAAAGTTTATATTTTTCTTTTCCATAATTATTTCTTAGCCCCCATTCTAATACGTGGATCAATAAAGCCGTAAGATATATCAACTAATACACCAGCAGCGAGACCGATCATGGTGAAAAACGCCATGTCCACTAATAAAACGTTGTAATCTTTAGCTGTAATACTAGTAACGTAAAGTTTTCCTATACCAGGAATGCCATATAATTGTTCCAAAATCATTGAACCAGCTAATATGCCGATAAATTCAGCAAGAATAGAAGGAACAATAGGAACCATAGCATTTCTTAATGCGTGACGTGTTACAGTTTGAGATTTTGTCAAACCCTTTGTACGAGCAAGCAATAAGTAATCCGAAGACATAACTTCAGTTAACTCTGCTCTTGTAAATCTTGTGTATCCACAAATAGATCCGAACGATAATGATAAGACTGGAATGATATATCCTTTTGCCTGAGTGGCAACATCAGCCATATCAGAAGGCCACTGGGAGGGAAGCCAACTATTTTGGTAACATAACCACAACATCAAGAATGTGATGATGATGAAACTAGGAATAGAAATAAATATCATAACGACAGTGGAAATAATATGATCTGTCATAGTGTTCTTCTTTAAAGCTGCAATGACACCTAAGCCAATACCAATCGGAACAGCTATAACAACAGCTATGATATTAACTCTAATCGTGTAAGGTAGTTTAGAAGCGATAATATGCATAACACCAACGTTTGGTTGAATATAGGTTGAAGTGCCCCAATCCCATTTTGTGAATATATTGTGAATCCAATTAAAATATTGTGTTGTAATTGGAGTTTGATAAAAATAGTGCCATATTCTAGCAGTATCTTGATATTTCCACAATAATTCTCCATACCCTGTTTGTGCAGTGGTAAAGTCCATTACAAAGCCCAGTATGTTTTGATTTGCGTAGTATGCAAACTGCGTCGCAGGCTGCCCAACCGGCTTCGGAAAATCAAGCATCTTCACTAAAAAGAATGTTAGTGAAACAATAACAAAAGCGGTAAAAAAAGCTAATATTAAACGTTTAATCGTATATTTTACCATAATAATTTCTCCTCTTTTAAAGGAAATGCAACAGGAAAGTATATAACATATCTAACCCACAAATCCTTGATAATATTTCTCCAATAAATAGTATATTAATTTTACCACATACTATAAGTTTTTATAACTACAAATTACATGATTTTTTGCAATTTTGCGCATTTTTTTACAAAAAATTGAAGTAGCACCTTTCCAAGCACTACTTCAAGTTTACTGATTTCTAATATTTGTATATTAATTAGATTTCGAATCCAGCTTCAACGTATGAGGAAGCAGGAATACCGTCAATTGAGTATGAGAAGTCAACACCACCATAAATCATTATGGAATCTTCTTCTCCTCTGAATGTCGCTGCAGTTGCTTCAGGAATGGTGAATACAACTGTTCCGGCTTCTTCGTCGACTTCACCGGTGAACATAGTGTTCCCCTCAGCGCCAATATAATCTTGGTATTGACCGCCATCCCAGATATAGAAACCATTAATTGAAATTTCTAAATTATCCACATCTGCGAAATCGGGATCGGATGTGGCAGCAGCATATGCTAATGTCACTAAGATATCACCATCTGCGGTAATTTCTTTCTTTGTGAATTCTAATGTAACGACCGGTACTTCGACACCATCTTTTACAAGAGCGCCTTGATCAGCAGCTTTCCATAAGGAATCGAATGACCAAACGTGTCCATCATAGAGTAAAGCCTTAGGATCATCTTTATCTAAAACTGCGCTTGTATCGGGACCCCAGTTAAGTGTGAACCCTGAAGAGTTATTAGATTTGAGAACTTCTAAGAAGTTAAGAGGATTTAATGTGTTACCCGAAATGGAACCAAATCCTAAATCGAATTGTCCAACCATTAATTGATCGTAATAAACGTTGTCCCAAACTGCACCTGCGTGTTGCTCAATATCAAGTTCAACTCGTCCACCAGAAACTGAATCATCATTGAAGGCTGCTTCAATATATGAAGCGATATCAGCACCAATATCATCAATTTGATATTCGTACATCCATTCAAAGTTTAATTTAATTTTCGTGGGGCTCTCAACTGTACCCAATTCAATGTCGCCGCTTGCTACCAATTCATCAATAGCAGCTTTGAACTTGAGTTTTGCACCTTCTAATGAGAATCCGAAGGTATCAACAGCATCTCCGAACATTGTCTCCAAAGCATCTTCGTGTGCCTCAGTCTTATCATATGATAAACCTGTTTCCGGGTTAGCCATATAGTTAGTTGAGAAGTAATCGATTGAAGGTATAACACCTCTGTTATCGGCAATTTCTTGTCTATTAATAGAGAGCATTAAACCATCGAGGAAGGATGAATTTGACATCCAAGGTTTAACATCGTAGTAATCAGATTCCGCAGTTTGTGCAACTGTACCATCTTCACCAAACATATCAACCCAGCTTTCTTCTGTCGTTGAGTTAACATTTAACTTAAAGACTGAATCACCAGGAACAGTTGTAGCACGAGCATCATTTTTATATGCTGCCAAATAATCATCAGGTAAGCCCGCAGCATCTAAGTTTCCAGCTAGGAATTCTTTAAATGCAGCCGTATTATCTGTAGCGTAAGCTGTTAATATCGCTGTGTGAATTCCTTCAATGGAATACATGCCTTCAAGTTCACCACCGGTTTCAAATTCAAACCAGTCGGCATTTTTCTCGAATGCGATTTCTTTATCTGTTTGCCAGTCCTCAAGTTGATAAGGTCCTAAACAAAGTATATTATCGATGGGACTTGTGGATAAATCTTCTGAGGATTTACCGTAGTTTTCAATTCCTACTTCAGTAATAAATTCTTCAGGAACTGGTTCATATAAATTAGAGTTTAAATTGTACATCGCATAGAATTGGTTTGTAGGTGCGAGTAAATCAAAGATGATTGAGTTATCTGTTGAGTCTGCTTTGATTCCAACATCATCCCAAGCACTAGCACTATAACCTTCAGCGGTAGCAGCGTAATAGGCTGCAGCGCCAACAAAGCCAGCTGAACCTTCTTGACCAGCAAGTTCACCGCCACGATATTGTGCGTTCGATTGTGTTAATAAAACTTTAAATGCATTTACATAATCTTCAAGTTCAACATCACGTCCATCATATTTTGCACGTTTAGTTGATGACGTTGCATATTTGACTCCATCAGCTCCGGTCTTAACGCGAATTTTCCACTTGGAGGCTAAGCCATTCCAATCAGGATCATCGACGTCAATTTCATCGCCGTTTGCATCAAGGGGTATAGGCATAACATCTTTTGATAATGAGCCATAGTATTCATATCCATCTTTAGTTGCATTCATCTTGGTTCCAAAATAGGAAGCTGAGATGTTAGCGTAAAGATCACTGACTTGTGAACCATCTGAATCTAAGGCATTAATTGTGCCTGGATCACTTGATTCCCAGTTGTGATAATAAGATCGATACGCTTCGGTGGGTTCATTCTCAGAAGACAAGGGTGAGGTAATTGAACCTTCAGATAAAATACCGAAGCCATAACCAGTAATATAGTTGTTTGTTCCTTTGACAACACGATCGTTGTAAAGCACATAACCACCATTTTCATATAGAGGGATACCAATTAAATAATTTTGGTAAGCATAAGTTTCAAGTTCACCAAGAATTTCTGTTCTATCCTCATAAGAGGAACCCACATAGTTGTAGGCACCAGCGTCAACCTCTGTTACGGGATCAACGGAAGTAGTTTCTGAATCGTCAATAGAAGTGACGGTGCTGTCAGGGACAGATGTGTCGCTACTAGTTTCCGGGCCACAAGAGGTGAGAGCGGAAGTTGCGGCTAGTCCTAAAAAGGTAACTAGACCGACTTTTACTAAAAAAGCGTTCTTTTTCATGATATAATTTCTCCTTTAAGATAACTTGTTATTAGTTTATCCGAATTCTAGACAAAGTCAATAGGATTTTTTTGAAAAAGCTTTGAAAATGTTATGAAAACGCTATCATTTATATAATTTCCATGTTTCTCCTTCATTTTTCCAATCATCCAATAAGAGAAAGTCATAAATTTGCGTTAAATTTACAAAAAAAACACTACATTATGGCTGAAATATAACCATTATGTAGTGCATATTTTACGAGATATGTCTTTTTAAATTGCAATCTTTATAACTTGTCTAGTAAAACATAATCACTAATATCAAAGTAGCAATTAAGAATGCTCCGCCTATACAAAAGTAAGGCAAAAGGATCGGTTTAGAATATTTTCTTTGCTCGCCTTTTCTTTTTTTGTATCCGTTGTAATCTTCGGATAGCTTTCCGCCATTTCCACCCATATGAGTGAAAACGCTTTGGAATCCATAGCGAAAAACATCAAAAACACCTTCGTATCCAGTCCAAACTAAGCAACCAACTAGCACCACGATAATACCAGGATAAAAACAAGCATCTATAAAAACGTATAGAGAAAAGTCGGTGAATCCACCTTTGCTCCAAAGCCTAAATACAAATAGTCCAACTGAAACAGCTGAAATAACTGACCAGGATATAATATTCTTCTTTAAATATGTCATATAATTTCTTCTTTCCGTGTTATTTAAAATAGCGTACTTCAACTCTTTTGTAAAGAAAAACAACTGCCGGATGTATATTCCAACAGTTGTTTATTGCTATTTAAGTAGTTCTTCGAGTTGATCTACCAAATCTTTCAATCTATTGGGAACAGCTTCAAATGTCTCTCTCTTTGTGAAATCAACACCCGCTTCCTTAGCTTGATCGACGGGATATTTAGATCCACCTGATTTAAGTAATCCAATGTATCTGTCAAATGCACCAGGCACCTTATTTTTAACATCCTGATAAATCTTCATAGATGCTGAAAAACTAGTCGCATATTGATAGACATAGAAAGGTGAATAAAACAGATGGGGAATGTATGCCCAAACCAAAGGTTTGTATACTTCTTCCGTTATATCAATGCCGTAATATTTATCGTATAAGTCGATCATGACTTTACTGCATACTTCATAGTTGATAGGTTCTTGTGCTTCAGCCTTTTTAGCCATGATTAATTCGTATTCTCCAAACAGCGTTTGACGATAAAATGTTCCCATAATAGCATCTATAGCTTTTTGTAAAAGCATAATCTTTTCATTCTTGTCCATTTTACCTGAAGTCATTAGATAATCAAGCAAGTTGTGTTCGTTGAATGTTGAAGCGATTTCAGCAACAAAGATTGTGTAACCTTGAAGAATGATAGGTTGATTTTCCATGGTGTATAAAGTGTGCATGGAGTGCCCAGATTCGTGTGCAAGAGTAAAGCAATCTTCTAATCCATTATCAAAGTTGAATAGTATGAAAGGATGAACTCCTTCGCCACCAGTAGAGTAAGCACCAGATCTCTTACCATCTTGAGGATATACATCAACATAGCCATCTACTAAAACTTCGTGAGCTTTCTTTTGAAAATCCTCCGGGAAATTCTTCAATGATTTAAAGAACATTTCTTTGCCTTCATCGTAAGAATACTTTTTGTCCGAAGCAGCTAATTTTATAAATCTATCGTAAGAACGGAATTTATCCAATCCTAAATATTTACGCTTGAGTTCGTAATACCTTTTAACTGAATCAGTATTTTTACTTGCAACATCAACCAATGTCTCATAAACGGAAGTAGGGATGTTGTTGTCAAACAAATGCATTTCCATGATGGATTTGTAATTGCGAGACTTCATATTAGCTATTTGAGATTGCAGCACAGTGTTATAAATTTCACCGTATGTATTTTTGTGCTTGTCGTAGTAACTATATAAGGTATCAAATATTTTCTTTCGATCTTCTGCAGTCTTCGCTTTCTCAATAAGTCCTGTCCAACTAGACTGAGTAACTTTAACTTTAGAACCATCTGAAAGTTCAACTTCTTCAGGGACTAAATCTGCAACTGTAAGTGTGGAATATAAAGATGAGCCTTTTTGAGTTAAAGGTCCGAAATTAGAAAGTAATCTTTCTCTATCTCCTTTTAAAACATGTTCAGCTGATCTAAATAGTTTTTCGTATCCAAATTTGAAGTCAGCATACTTGGGATTTTTCTTGAAAAATTCATCAAAGTATTCTTTTTCGAGTTTTAAACTCTCGGGACTTGCAAAAGATGTTGCAGCAATAACGTTTTGATAAACGCTCATTATTTTAGATAAAGACGCTGAATTTTTGATGTCTTTTTTGTTCAAATCTGAGCGCATGGAGCAGAACATATACAACTTAGATAAAAGTTCTTCCATTTCCAAACTCAAATCTAGATATTCAGCAAGTTTTGCTTCATCTCCCAATTTCGTTTTGTAACCTGCCAATAAAGCAGTAACTTCCTTAAGTCTACTTATTTGCTTGTCAAAGTCTTTTTCATCTTTAACTATTCGACTTAAATCCCATTTGTTCATAATATTATCTCCTTTTTATTTTCTATCAAATCTTTTTAATCTCAAATCAACTGTAGAAGTAGCATCTGATTCTTCTACTACTAGTAAGTCTATATCCTGAAATCTAAATGTGTTAGCAACACTTCTATTAATAAATAAAGATTTAAAGTGCTGATACGATTTTACATTGTGATTATATAACGGAATAGAGAAATACGACAAACGTCTAGATTCATTCACAAAATCTAATACTGAGTTGCCCTCATTTCCTTCGTTGAGCGTATCTAGGCAATCAACAAACACCTTGTACAAGCTACCGACCTCTTTAGGAGAGGAAGTGAGTAAATCCATGGAATTGTATTGTTTGAATATATCCTTTAATACATCTCTTGTTTTGTTGTCCATCTTAACGGATTGAATGATAGATGGAATATAGTTAAAATTCTTTTTAAGTACCTTTGTTAACTCTCTCCAAGAATTTGTGGCTAACCGACGGCGGCTAACTAAATTATTGTAGATGTAACCGAATATATAAAAAGTAATCGCAGCTATTACCAAAACTCCGAGTGGAATAAATATCGCTAGTAAAACCTGAGTTTGTGTCATATCGCTTTCCTTTCCTTTAATATATATCTATTGTTTCTTAAAATAAAGTCATTTGATCTGTATCAGGTAGATTGTCGAGTGCGTCTAACTTTCTCAATTCCTCGCATCTCTGCTTGGAAAGTTGAGTTCTATTGATCAAATCTTCAACCGAGTAATATACACCAGTTTTTCTTCCTTCTTCTATAGAAAGCGCAACCGATTCACCAATACCAGATACACAAGAGAAGGGAGGAATAATGGATTTGTTTTCTCTATCTATCAGGAATTTTGTCCCCATAGATTTATTTACATTTAAGTGGTCAATCTTAAATCCACGTTCGTAAAGCTCTAGTGAAATCATCAAAACTAATTTTAAATCCGTCTCCGCTGGTTTAAGCCTTCTTGTTTTAGATTCTTCTTCTATTTCTTTTATCTTATTCAAAACTGCGCGTTCGCCGGCACACATAATACCGAGGTCAAACTGTTTGCCTCTACAAGTGAAGTATCCAGCATAGTAACTTAACGGATCGTGCACCTTAAACCAACCAACACGAACACCCATCATGCAGTACGCGACAGCGTGTCCTTTTGGAAATAGATACTTAATCTTACAGCAAGAATCTATATAGTACTCTGGCACTTTATGTTCGCGCATTTCCGCGATGTATTTATCCATCTTTTTCTTGAACTTAGGCTTGGTAAATCTACCGTGACGAACAAGTTCCATAATATCAAAAGTATGATCGAGAGGAAGACCGTATTTTTCGTGAAGTTCCATCATAATATCATCACGACAACCTATAACTCCTTGAAGGTCAGCAATGCCGTCGTTAATTATATTTCTTTGGTTTCCAGCATAAACATCGGTACCGTGTGATAAGCCGGAGACAATGAGTAAATCCGCAAATGTCTTAGGGTGAGTTTCCTCAAGCATAGACATAACGAATCTCGTTCCGAATTCAGGCATACCTAAAGTACCCACCTGCATGTTCAAGGGGTTTGCCTTCATCTTCAACGCGTCAGGAGATGAGAATAAAGACATAACTTCAGGATCGTTGAAGGGAATTGTATATATATCTTTGTCGGAATACTGAGCCATTGTACGAATTGACATAGGATCAACGTGGCCTAATAAATCCAACTTTAAAATAGTATCGTGCATCGAGTTGAAGTCAAAGTGACTCGTTTCCCAGTTGGCATCTAGCTTATCAGCTGGATATTGAATTGGAGTAAAGTCTTCGACGTCCATACCGCGAGGAATAACGATAATTCCTCCTGGATGCTGCCCAGTTGTACGTTTTACGTCAACGCAGCCTCGCGCGAGTCTCATCAATTCAGCTTGGGATATCTCATCAGCTTTAATATTGGTTTCGGGGTGCATTTCTAATGATTCAAAATAGCCTTTAACGTAACCGATGGCGTTTTTATCTTGTACCGATTCAATTGTTCCCGCTTTATAAACGTGGTTACCTGATTCTTTGGTTAACAAAGTTTTTGTTAACTCGTGAGCTCGAGCCTGATAGTCTGGCGGAAAGTTCAAATCGATATCTGGTGTCTTTTCAGCGTGGAAACCAATGAAAGTTGCAAAAGGAATATTTTGCCCATCGTGAACCATCAAAGCTCCGCATTTGGGACATCTCCTTTCAGGTAAATCAAAACCCGATTTATATTTAGGATCGACGTCAAAATCAGAGTAAGTACAATCAGGACAACGATAGTGAGGAGCTAAAGGGTTAACTTCTGTAATGTCTGACATAGTAGCAACCAAGGATGAACCAACCGATCCTCTAGAACCTACAATATATCCATCAGCAACAGCTTGAGTGACAATTTTGGATGCAATCCAGTAAATAACTTCATAGTGATTTTCCGAGATACCGGACATTTCAGCTCTCAATCTGTCTTCTACAATTTTAGGTAATTTTTCACCGTACCATTTGTGGGCTTTTTCATATACTTTATTGCGCAATAAAACATCACAATTATCAATTGTGGGAGCGGATAGACCTTCGTGGATAGGTTTGATATCATCCGAAAGCATATCGGCAATTTTATTCGTATTTGTAATAACGATTTCTTTAACAAAATCAGGATCGTTTAAGAACGATAGTTCTTCGATCATTTCATTCGTGGTTCTAAAGTGCTGATCGGGGTTTTCAAATAGCTTCATCTTTGCTCTGTGATAAGGATTCATTGGATGACGAGCACCCTTGAGACCTTTCGCTGATACAAAAACATCTCTGTATACTTTATCTTCCGGTTCAACGTAGTGACTATCGGATGTTGCTACAACCAATTTGTTTAGGTCTTTAGCAGCTTTTACCATGTCCTTTAGAATCTTTATAACAAGTTCGTTAGACGATATTTGACCATCGTTAACCAGGAAGGAATAATTCGAAGGTGGTTGTATTTCTATGTAGTCGTAAAAACTCATTGTCTCTTTAGCTATTTCTTCAGACTTAGTCATGCAAGCTTCAAATACTTCGCCGTTGTAGCAAGCTGATCCTATCAGCAAATCCTCCCTGTGAGCCGCGAGTTCTTCTTTTGGCAAACGGGGTATAGTATTGAAATATTTAATGTTGGAATCCGAAATAAGTTTGAATAAATCTTTCAAACCTTTTTTATTTTTGGCATAGACAACAACGTGAGAAGGATGTGGAGAGTTCAATATAACATCATCGCTATATAGTTTATTTAACTCAGCGTGAGTGAAATTGGGTTTGGTTGACAGCAATCTAGATTCCATTGCCTGCCATACATTAGAAAGAACCTGCGCATCATATATAGCTCTATGCGCATCTTCTTCATCGTAGTCGGCGTTAACTTGACGCGCTGTTGCTCCCAAATTGTGGAAACGCGTTTTAGGGAACATGTATCTAGATAAAGGCAAAGTATCGATGATGGGATTTTTGAGTTTTCCCATCCCGTTGTTTTTCAAAGCTTCATTGAGGAATCCAAAATCGAATGTAGCGTTGTGAGCTACCAATGTTGAATCACCTATAAATTCCAATATATCTTTTAAAGCCTGCTTAATATTTTTGCCGCCTTTAACCATTTCATTTGTAATACTTGTGAGTCTTGTAGTTATTGAAGACAAAGGCATATTAGGGTTGATGAAAAAATCAATTTCGTCAATAATGTCACCCTTAAAATACTTCGTAGCACCAAATTCGATAATCTTATCATAACGGGCCGATAAACCCGAAGTTTCCAAATCGAATACAGTATATGTCATGTCTTTCAAAGGAACATCAGAAGGATTAAATGCAATGTGTAGTTTAGATTCTACCATGTATAATTCAGCGCCGTATAGAACTTTAATTCCATAAACTTTTCCCAAGTCTTGAGCCTTAGGGAATTCTTGAACCACGCCGTGATCGGTGAATCCTATCGCCTTCATGCCAAAGCGCTTCGCCGCATCAAAATACTGTTCAACAGATGCTACCGCATCCATCGCTGACATTTTTGTATGAGCGTGCAATTCGACTCGTTTTTCGCCTTCATATGTATCTTGTCTCAGAGGCAAATCTTCAAGTATCTTGATTGAATTAACTTTGATAACCATCTGCTTTGCATAAGTGTCAAATGTCGGTTGACCTTTTACAGTGATTCTCTTTCCATTTTTTAAAGTCGCTAACAAATCCCTATCGTACTTCTTACCTTCAAATATATTCGAAATTATCGAATACGAATTATCCGTATAGTAAATAGTGAGTAATTGCTTCGTGTGATTTTTTATATCTCTTATATCCGACTTAAAAATTGTACCGGTAACCTCAACTCTGTTTAACGATCCGGTTGCAGCATCTTTTATCGTACAGGGGACATATGTAGAATCAAGTTTTCTCTGTCTCTCTGCTTCTTGCCGTTGTAACTCGTCAAGCTTTCTGGATTTTTGTTGCTTTAGCGCATAGTCTTCTTCATAACTAGCAGACAAATCTTCAATGTCCACGTCTGGTACAAATCCAAACAAACTCTTGTAGTTGCAATTAACCAGGCCAAGCAATTTACAAATTTCCTCTGTTTTTGCTTTCAAAGAGTTAACTTCAACCATAGAATTATACTCGAACGTAATGGTTTTATCCTTTGAATTTATTCTGAAATTTTCCAGTTCATAGTAGTTGTTTTCCTCAACAAATTCATCGATAACACTCTTGATTTTCTCCTTGGTGGGTTTTGTTTTATATACAAATTTCAACCTGGATTCAAAACCTTTTTCTGTCTTCTCAAAAGCTTTAATGCAGGAGAAAAATTCCTTGAGCGGTTTGTAAGGCACAAACTCATCTATTACCACGTCAGATTTAAATATTAATCCAGCATTGATAGTTGTAGGGTTTTTGAAACAAACCTTTTCAAAGTATTTGTAATAGTCTTTGCTATAACCAATTGTTTTTAAATATCTTTCAAATATTCTATCCATGCCTATAACCTACACTACCGGAAAGAATATATCTTTAAATATCAACACCACTGAAAGGAGTACCAATAAGCCCAATCCAACATAGCTAACTATGTTTTTCACTTTGTTGTACTTAATTTTGCGTTTAGCGGCTGTTAGTTCATCCTTGGCTAAAAGTTCTTTCTTCTCGCTCTCGGACAAATTCGTATATCTGTTCTTATTCTTGCTTTTTCTAATAGTCTCAGCAATGCCTTCTACAATAGTGACAACTATTTGCCAGCCATCCAATCCAGGGAATGGAAGAAGGTTTAAAATAGCTAAGTTAACTGAAATAAGCGCCCATAAATTTATAACTGAAGCAACGCCTGAAGCGACTGCCATAGATGAAATTTGGAATATAGCAACAATACCACCAGCCGACGAAAAACCTGCGGGGGTAAATAATGTTCCTAAGCCAACAAAGATAGCTGAACAAGCCCAAGCGAATTGATTCCAAGCTAAACCGAAGGCTTCTCCGGCGGTATAGTTAAAAATTTCATAACTCGAACCTATGCCGACTTTTCCCCACGCTAAATTTGAATCTTCATCAACAGTTGCTAAACTTGTGATTGTGGCGGTTTTCGTTTCCCCTTCGCGTTCATATTCAAAAGTAATGACTCTCTTATCGTTATCGTTCTTTGCTGCGTAAGTTACGACTTGAGTAGAATCATCCGAATCTAAATATACATTGCCCTGCAACAGGGAATTAATTGTTGAATTGTAATCTAACAAATCATCAGGTGTTGAAGTGAAAGCATAGCGAGTTACAGCCATCGCACCTGTGGAATCATCAGGAACTCCTTGATATAAACCATTGGCATCCCTGTAATAAAAATCTTGATTGATGCTTGTTATTTCATCTCCGGTTTGTAATCCTGCTTCACTTGCAGCGGAATTTTCCACTACAGTTATCGCATTTGAAGAATAATAATAAGTTGTTTGCGGAACGGCAGAGTAATTAATAAATAAAAGAATATATGCGAGCATGAAGTTCATTAAAACTCCAGCCACCATTATGATAACTCTCTTCCAACGAGCTATGCCTTCCATAGTTCTATCTTTGGGTATAACTATAGACTTGTCCACACCTTCGGCTTCTTCTAAATCTTCCCCTGCCATGGAAACATATCCACCGATGGGTAAAACTCTTAGCGAAAAGGCTGTTTCTTGTCCTTTTTCTTTATTTGGTTTATGAGTATAAATTGCTGATCCCATTCCAATTGAAAATTCATAGCAGTATACCTTAAATATCTTAGCGGTTGTTAAATGTCCTAATTCATGAATAATAATTAGAATACCTAACGAAAAGATAAATATAACTATATCCAACACTGTTGTCCAAAATGCAATCATTGCTTTTTCTCCTTAATATCTTACATACATACTATTAGAAACTTCGCGAATTTAGTAGGTAAATCTTAATCTAATTCTGCATGTACCAATTTGCGAGCCATTTGATCGGTCAATAAAATCGTTCCTTTATCCACTTTATCAAAAGTTACAAGTTCTTCTTTAACCATAAACTTTATAAATTCTATCATTTCTGTATATGTTAATTTTTTCTCGGCAAAATACTTAATAGCTTCCTCATCCACCGCGTTTAAGAAGGCCATAGCTGTTCCGCCTCTTTTAAATGTTTCTAATACCAAATTGAATAAAGGGTATTTATCGTAATCAAATTTTCTGAAATTCAAAGAACATTTCTTATCAAAATCCACCGACTTATAATTCGCTTCTACTCGTCTGGTTTCATTCAACGCGTAAGAAATCGGTACTTTCATATCAGAAGGTCCAACTTCAAACAAGTACGAATTATCCTTAAATTCCAACGCCGAATGAATCCTGGATTCATCGTTGATTAGAGGACTAATATTTTCTATCGGCCAATCGTACAAATAACAGGCTTCAATAAATTCAAAACCTTTGTTAACCATCGTTGCGGAATCGACTGTAATGCGAACACCCATGTTCCATGTAGGATGCTTTAAAACTTTTTCTAGTGTGACGTTCTTATATTCTTCAACCGGGGTATCTCTTAAAGATCCGCCTGAAGCAGTAATGATAACACGTTTGATCTCATCTCTATTTGCGTTCTTAAACAATTTCGCAAGTGCGACATGTTCAGAATCAATGGGAAATAATCTTCCGCTCTTTTTCAACTGTTCCTTAATTAATTGTCCGCCTATAACGAGCGACTCTTTGTTAGCTAAACAAAGGTCCTTGTCCATTTCCAGTACTTTCATAGATACGCTAAAACCCGCTGCGCCTGTAATGGCGTTTACGGCTTTAGAATAATTTTCATCACCAGCCAAGACCACATTTACATCGTCGGTCGTGAGAATGACTTGCAATTCGGGATGCTTGTCCGCAAATTCTTGAGCCTTAAGAGGATTTTGAATGCCGACTTTTTCTAAATATGGAAGTTTGTGCAACTCCTTTTCAAGTATATCAATATTTGAAAATAGGGTTACGTAAACTATGTGAAAATCTTTTTCAGCTTCGTAAACTAAATCAATAGTTTGGAGCCCAATAGAACCGGTGCATCCTAATAGTAGAACACGTTCCATACTATAAGAACTTCCATCCGTTAGCTATGAAGAAAACCATGATACCGACGATTATACAAACGAAAGTAATGGAATCAAATCTATCAAGTACTCCACCGTGTCCAGGGAATATTTTTCCAAAATCTTTTATGGCAAATGAGCGCTTGATTGCAGAGAAGAACAAATCTCCGAAATCCGCAGCGATCGGTATGATTGCTGATATAACAAACAGCCAAATCCAGTGTGTTCCAGTAAATTCAAGTATACCAGGTAGTAAAGCATATCCCAACTCGCCACATATGAAAGCGAATAGTAAAGAAACACCAACTGATATTACAATGCCGCCAAAAACACCTTCCCAAGTTTTCTTGGGTGAAATTTTGGGAGCCATTTTGTGCTTACCAAATAGCACACCTACGAAGTACGCTCCGATATCATTAAATATCGTTCCAAGTATCACATATATCAACAACAGGGAAGAAGGTATTCCTTCCTTACCGTAAAATTCAACTTTGTTGGGTAAGTAACGAATGTAGTATAAGCATAAAAATGCTAACCCTATATATATGCCCATGGTAAATAAATAGGAAGCGTCGTTAACGGTGAATCTTTCCAGAACAAGAATGATCGAGAACAGCAAAACAAAATATACAGCAATACCCAATGTGGATATCCGTATATCATTCAAAATAAACACGTTGTTATTCACGATTGAATTAAATACTTCTTGATCCTTCATAAATTGCCAAAAAATAAATGACAAAGTACACACGTATACAACTAGGTAAATAAATATGTTAAAACGTCCCCTATTTGGGGCAGAAATAAATTCGTGTATTGCTACAGCAGCAAGAAATAAACCCATTATAAAGTAATACCAACCGCCAAAAAGAATAACGGGCAATGCAACTACGCCCATGATTATTCCGGTGATCACTCTTACTCTCATTGAATGTCTTGTATTAACAGAGAGTTCCTTCATCCTTTAATTCCTCCAAAACGACGATTTCTTCTTTCGTATTCTTTTAGGCAATCGATTAAATTATCCTCGTTAAATGCAGGCCAAAATACAGGGGTGAAAATTAATTCGGAATAACAGACTTCATACAACATACAATTTGACAATCTAGATTCACCTGAAGTTCTTATCAAAAGATCAAGTTCTGGTAAATCCGGTTGATATAAATAGTGTTGCAGTGTCTTTTCAGATATATATTTCTTATCGATATTCCCAGCTTGAACTTCATCGACAATTTTTTGAGTCATTCTAACTAGTTCACGTCTACCACCATAGTTAAATAAGACATTAAAGATGTGGTTGTTACAATCCTTAGTTCTTTCTATAGCGTTTTTCATTGTAGCAACGGTGTCTTTTGGAATTCTTTCGTCTTCCAAATCGCCAGAGATAACAATACGAGTTCCTTTATCTAAGAATTCCTGGATGTTTTCATCAAAAAATATCTTCAATAAACGAAACAAATACTTTTTTTCTTTTTCGGGTCTATTCCAATTTTCTGTTGAAAACGAATAAAGCGAACAAGCAAAAATATCATATTTATAAAAACATAAATCCATGATCTTTTTTACATTTTTAACTCCAGCTCTGTGGCCCCAAGAACGGGGAAGCATACGCTTCTTCGCCCATCGCCCATTTCCATCCATAATAAAAGCTACGTGATTTAATGGTTGAGTTAGTTTATATTGTTCGTTTCCGCTTTTCATAATAACTATTAGAGAGTGAGCAAATCTTTTTCTTTTTTAGCGAAGATTTCTTCAATTTCCTTATTCATTTTATTTGTAACTTCTTGAACGTCGTCGGTATAGTTGAAAATCATATCTTTCGAAAATTCTTTGTTCTTTTTAATCTTGTTAACAAAATCAGAACGAACATTACGAACACTGATTTTTGCTTGTTCAGCATAACTTTTAGCTTGCTTGACGTATTCCTTACGACGATCTCCTGTAAGTTGAGGGAAGTTGACGCGAATTGCTCCACTATTTGCTACTGCATCTACGCCTAAGTTGGAGTCGTTTATTGCTCCTACCATAGCTTTTGAAATAGAAGGATCAAAAGGACGAACTAACAATTGAGTGGCGGAAGTTGCGGTTACCGAAGCTAAAGCTTTAACGGAAGTTTTTTCTCCATAGTAATCAACAAACACCTTATCTAGTGCTGTGGGTGTAACAATACCTGAGCGAATTGTCTTGAGTGATTCTTTATAATTGGCAACGACTTTCTTCATTTGTTCGTTGCATTGACTAACGATTTCTTCCATAATTATTTTTCCTTTCTAATAGTTGTACCGACATTCGCATCTCGAGCAGCCTTTATAAAGTTTGTGGGGTCTGCCATATCGAACACTTTGATAACAACATCTGAATCTTGTAACAATGATACTGCGGTTGAGTCCATGACTTTAAGATCGCTTCTAAGCACTTCTTTGTAAGTAACTTTGGATAAGAATTTCGCATCTTTATTCGTGCGAGGATCAGCTGTGTAAACGCCCTTGATGCCATTTTTAGCCATCAGGATTGCATCACATTTGACTTCTTTTGCTCTTAAAGCAGCTGTTGTATCTGTAGTGAAATACGGATTACCAGTGCCACCAGCGAATATTACAACACGTCCTTTTTCTAGATGACGTATCGCTCGACGTTGAATGTATGGTTCAGCAACTTGTTTAATATCTATTGAGGATAATACTCTAACTTCAAGTCCCTCTTGTTCTAGAGCGGAACTTATAGCCATTGAGTTGATGATTGTTCCAAGCATTCCCATATAGTCAGCAGTAGCTGATTCTATACCGATAGTTGCTGCCATACGACCGCGCCAGATATTTCCAGCTCCCACAACAACACACACTTCTAAACCTTCATCTTTAAGCCCTTTTATTGATTTAGCAATCTTGCCAAGCAAAGCAGAATCTAATATTTGGTTTTCTGTTTTTGATTTTAATGCTTCACCAGATAATTTCACTAAAACTCTTTTGAATTTCATGAGATATCCTCCTATTAATAAGTATACAATTTATTTGTTCATTTTAAAGTTTATTTCTCTAATACATATAGAGTATCTCTATATAAAAAATATAAGCCACCCATAATGGTGGCTTATAGGTTTATTTCATTTCTTTTGCGACTTCGGCAGCAAAATCTTCTTTGCGTTTTTCTATACCTTCACCAACTTGGTAACGGACGAATGAAACGATTTCAGTTTTGTTGTCTTTACATGCTTGCGCAACAGTAATGTCAGGATTTACAACGAACTCTTGTTCTAAGAGAACAGAAGATACGAAGTGTTTTCTAACACGGCCTTCAATGATTTTCTTTTGAATTGCTTCAGGTTTTTTCGCGAAGCTTTCATCTTCCTTAGCTGTTTCAAGTTGAAGTGTAGTTTCTTTTTCAACTTCTTCAGCGGGAATTTCTTCCTTATTAAGGTAAATGGGAGCATTTGCAGCAACGGACATTGCCAATTGTTCAGCAAAGTCTTCTCCAGCAGTCTTAAGTAAGACTACGGATACGATTGCGCCACCATTATGTGAATAGGATCCGAACATTTCGCCTTCACCTTTTTCAATAATTTGGAAACGACGAAGTGAAAGTTTTTCACCAACTTTAATTCCGGTATTAACAAATAATTCATCAATTGTTTCGCCAGCTTCAGTTTTGAGTGTCTTCAATTCTTCGACATCTTTAGGACCTTTGTTTAAGCATACATCCGCAACGTCATCAATCAACTTGATGAAGGGATCGGATTTTGCAACGAAATCAGTTTCGCAATTGATTTCTAAGACGACTACTTTGTTGTCTAAATATTTTACTATAGCAAGTCCTTCAGCGGCGATACGGCCAGCTTTCTTGGCTTGTTTAGCAATACCTTTTTCACGTAACCAGTCAATGGATTTTTCGACATCCATATCACACGCAACTAATGCGTGTTTGCAGTCCATAAGGCCTGCACCTGTACGTTCGCGTAATACTTTAATTAATTCAATAACTTGTGACATTAATTTTCTCCTTATTTTGTTTCGACTTTAGGTGTTGCAGCTGCAACTACGGGTGTTGCGGCAGCTTTGGGAGCTGTTTTATCAAAGGGTTTCTTGTCTGTAGGTTCCTTTGTGTATTTCTTAACAAATTTCTTTACGACAGGTTTGCCTTTTCTCTTACCTTTTTTAGCGGCACGAATTGCGTATTGATCTTCTCTAACTCTCATCTTGATGAGTTTGTATTCTTCGTTTCTATCAGTTGTCTTTATAGCCTTATCAAAGCTGAGGTTTGCGCCTTCTTGTTTGACGTAAGCATATTGAACATCTCCGCCTTTTCCTTCAACGACTGCATCAGCGAGTAAACCAACAATGAGTTTGACTGCTTTGTAAGAATCATCGTTACAGGGAATAGGATTTGATACTGTTTTAGGGCTGCAATTTGAACCGAGTAATGCAAATACAGGGATTCCAAGAATCTTTGCTTCTGCAACTGCGTTGTGTTCAGTTTTAGGATCT
>Ga0172377_10000476_pt1 | contig 37610 bp, 36 predicted proteins | sample Pumphouse3metaG_FD_119749 | JGI IMG/M metagenome (GOLD analysis project Ga0172377, IMG submission 119749) | Leachate microbial communities from a municipal landfill in Southern Ontario, Canada - Pumphouse #3 metaG | ecosystem: Engineered > Solid waste > Landfill > Unclassified | place: Canada... | reverse complement strand
TTTCAGGTGTTTCCGGGGGCTGAAAGCCCCCCGAGGACCGGAAACGGAGGGAAAAATGTAGAAGAAAACAAGGCGTGACTAGCGAACGCTCAAGTGTCAAATTCTGTCATTTTCAGAATCAAGTGTCGAGCTCAGGTTTGTACAGATAAATATTATCCTTATTTGATGAAATTATTAACAATTCAATATTAAGAGAATTAGTACTTCCAAAAGATTAAACAAAATTAATAATGAATCTGATTATTACGTTGATATTTATATCTTTATAAATCAATACAGTACCTCACCGATCATTCGGAAAAAAATAAATAATGTACATACATGATGAACGACAATACGATTTTAACTTTCTTAATAATACTATATTACTGAAATATTCCGTTAAATCTATTATTGCGGATATGATAAGTATATCATATCAGCAACTGTATTACCGATGATCATGATCATTTGTTTCAGCGGTACGGGCAACAGTATGCACGCTGCGAAAGTAGTAGCAAGCATCATAGATGATGAGATCGTCTCGATGAATGAACTGATCAGGAAAAAGAACAGGGAGCCTATCAGAACAGACAGGCCGTTGGTATTCGTATCGCCTGTCTATGCTTGGGATCTGCCCAGGATAGTTCAGGACTTCATCATGAAGACGAACTTCAAAGGGAACAAGGATGCCTATTTCATCCTCACCTGCGACAGCGAACCGGGCAGTTCCGAAAGATACATCAAGAAACTGTGTGTCCAAAAAGGTTTCACCTACAGAGGAATGGCCTCCGTATGTATGCCGGAGAACCTTCTCACGATGTTCGATATCGATGATGAACAGACCTGCAAGAAAAAGATCGCCGCAGCCGATAAAAGGGTGAAAGGTCTGGCAGAGGCCATTCTTGACGGGTGTATCCTCTCCGATGACAAACCCCGCAATATCTTCAAAAGTGCCGTCGTAAATCCGTTGTTCTACAGATTTTGCGTTAAGCCGCAAAAGTTCCGTACCACCGACAAATGCACCTCATGCGGCAAATGCACCGAGAACTGTCCTCTTAACAATATCAAAATGGTCAGCGGAAGGCCCGTTTGGGGAAAGGAGTGCACATTGTGCATGTCGTGCATCGCCAGATGTCCCGTGGAAGCGATAGAATACGGAAAGAAGACCGAGGGGCGCAGAAGATATCATCTGGAGGATCGGGACCTATAAGTCCTGACCGTATCCGACATGGCCCTGAGGTTCTCATCAGGCGTCTTGGCAGGAAGCCCGCATCCGGGAGCAATGACATCGAATCCCGCATCCATGGAGAGTTTTACGGCCTCCGAGCATTCTGCCGCGGTTCCGGACATCAGAGGGAATACCGCTCCGACATTGCCTACAAGCGCAGAATTGTTCCCCACAAGCCTTCTGGCCTCGAACGGATCTACCTTTTCCTCGATAGACAGGCAGTTCGCTCCTGTCGATGACATCTTCCTGAGAACGGCCGTGGTATCTCCGCAGATGTGCAGAGAGGTGTAGGTGTCCGGTCCGCCGGCAAGGAATATATCCCTTACGAAACGGCCGGAGAATCTGTCGAATTCGCCGGGCATGAGCATGTCGGGCGATGCAAGTCCCTCGGACATCTGTATCACATCTGCCCCCGCATCCGAGAGCGCACTGACATACTCCCCAGAGATCACGGTTATCTTCTTCAGATATTCCTCTACGGCAGGTTCTTCCATCATTATCGCAATCAGAAGACTCTCCGCCGATATCAGACCTGCCAATATCGTCATCGGACCGGTCATCCCTGCAATAACGGGATATTCGCTGCCGAGATCGCGGCTGAGCAGAGCGACCGCATCGATGACGGTCTTGGGTCTGCCGCCGGAAATGAATTCGTCCGGCCCCATAAGGTCCATGTCGGGAGCCTCATCGGTGCCGGGAGCGAATAAGTACCTTTGACCGCGGACAACTGGAGTACTGCCTCCGGAACCTTTGTCCACCGTACTTCCGAGTCTTTCGGCCTCTATCGTCAGACAGAAAGGCACCCTGACGGAATCAAAACCGAGAAAACGCGCCTGTGAAGCCAATACCGCCATTTGTGAAGGATCGTAATTGGCCTCGGGCCAATACACTCCGCAACGCCCCATCTGACTCACGGTGGCACTCTGAGTGAAGATGGCGGCAGGCTTCCTGTCCGTCTCATGCATAGATATTGCCGAGAGCACGCGCTCCCTCGGAGACATCCCGTTTCCCATGACCTGCGGATGGGCATGCACAAATAAATACAGGTAGGGCAATATCGTCGAATACAAATGTACGAGCTCAGTGCGATAATATGGATAATCGTCGGAGGTCTGCTGGAACCGGTATGGCTTCTTGCGCTGAAGAAATCAGATAACTTCAAACATCTGGGTTATTCCGTATTGGCTGTTGTCGTCATGTTCGCCAGTCCGCTTTGCCTATCATTCGCAATGACCTCGGTACCGGTGGGCATCGCATATGCCGTCTGGACCGGGATCGGTGCCGTATGTGCCGTCGGTCTCGGTGCCCTGCTCTTCAAAGAACAGATCACCAAACGCATTGCTTTGTACGTGGGACTTATCATAATCGGCGCCGTCGGACTTGCGGGAGGTGTCTGATGAATCCATGGACATATATTGCCATAGGCGGACTGTTCGAGACCGGATGGGCCATAACCCTGAAGATGTCCAATGGTTTCACGGACTGGATCTGGCTCATACCCACTGCAGTTCTGCTTGTGATCAGCACACTCCTGCTTAACAAAGGACTTGTGGCCAGTCTGCCGGCGGGTTCCGCTTATTCGGTCTGGGTAGGTATAGGCGCCATCGGAAGCCTGATCGCCGGCCTGATATTGTTCAACGATTCCCTTACGGTCTCAAAGATGATCTGCGTAGTTCTCATCATTGCCGGGGTCATCGGTATCGAACACGAACACGGTAAGCACAATGAGAAGATCGCCAAGGATATCGATCAGTGAGATCTGATCAGGTCCTGTTTGATCTCCCAGAGTTCTTTCGAAAGATCCACATAGTAACAATGGGGATTCGCGAAACGCTTTACCTCGTCCCAGAGCGTATCAGTCTGTTCCCTGCAGTATTTCCTGATCTCATCCAGCGGGGGCATGTCATAGACGAGTTTCCCGTCTTTGAAAATAGGGACCATGAGCTCTTTTGCAGTGAAATCCGTAAGAAGGCTCTTCTTCCAGGTAACGTCGGGATCGAATATCTCGAGAGGCTTGGAATCATCGATGACCTCATCGTGAACGCAGATCTGATCGGCTATCGCCATCCCGTCGGGACCGAAGAGTCTGTAGACCTTCTTGAAATGCGGCGTAGTGATCTTTTCGACGTTCTCGGAGATCTTGATCTTGGGAACGATCTTGCCGTCCGGGTCTTCCATGGCAACAAGCTTGTAGACGCCGTTGAAGACCGGCTCGCTGTGAGATGTGATAAGATTGTCTCCTACACCGAACGCATCGATGCATGCGCCCTGATCGAGCAGATCGCGGATCAGCCACTCGTCGAGGGCATTGGAAACCACGATCTTGCAATCTTTGAGCCCCGCATCGTCGAGCATCTTCCTTGCCTTGCGGGTAAGGAACGAGAAATCGCCCGAATCGAGACGTATGGCACATTTGGTTATGCCCTTGGGCAGAAGTACCTCTTTGAATGCCCTAATCGCATTCGGCACTCCGCTTTTCAGCGTGTTGTAGGTATCCACGAGCAATGTCGCATTCGTAGGATAGAGTTCGCAGAAGGCCTTGAATGCCTCGTACTCGGAATCGAACATCTGCACCCATGAATGCGCCATCGTACCGCTTGCCGGAACACCGTACCATTTGTCGGTGACGGTACATGCGGTTCCGCCGCAACCTGCGATATATGCGGCCCTGGCACCCAGTATCGCGGCATCTGTTCCCTGGGCCCTTCTGGAACCGAATTCCAGGACCGTCCTCCCGTCTGCAGCCCTCACAATACGGTTGGCCTTTGTTGCTATCAGCGTCTGATGGTTGATGGTCAGAAGGGAGAATGTCTCCAGTATCTGGGCCTCGGATGCCCTTGCCCTAATCGTAACGATAGGTTCGCCGGGGAACACGGGAGTTCCTTCCGGTATGGCCCATACATCGCCTGTGAAACGGAAATCCTTCAGGAAATTAAGGAACTTCTCTCCGAATATTCCCTTGGAACGCAGGAATTCTATATCGCTCTCGGAAAAATGCAGATCCTTAAGATAATCTATCAGCTGTTCCAGACCTGCGACGATGGCGAATCCGCCGTTGTCGGGAATGCGTCTGAAGAATATATCGAAATAAACGATACGGTCGCCCAGACCGAATTCCTCATACCCATTGCTCATAGTGTATTCGTAATAATCGCAGAGAAGCGGGATGTTCCTGTCGTACATTATGATTCCACATCGAAAATACAGTATAAAACAATGGTCATCTCACAGGGAAACGTCCGCATCCTTCAGAATACCGTATTCTCTTCTGAACTCCTTCGATATCAGGGCCGAGAACACAAAATAGTAGATGGACGCCATGCAGATGAAATCAAGGAATATGATCGCAAGATATTCGATATAACTTACATCGAGTGACGAAGCGAACTGATATACCGTCCATATGAACATTCACGTATAGAATATCAGACAGACTGCCCATATCGCCTTATCAAAATTGCCTTTCCTCTTTCTATTAACAGAAACCACCATGAAGAACATCATCGGAGGGATAACAGAGAGACAGCGAAAGAGAATGATTCATCCAGGATATCCTCACCCTCCATCAGACCGAATATCAATTCGCCGACGACATCTATCAGAATGACGATCGCCGAGATCTTGAGATACTCTTCGATGATCTCTATCTTACTGTGATGGGAACGGAATATCATCAGACCGTCCGTGAATTCTATCGCACCCGCTGCCAAAGTGAAAAGGAACGATATCACCAAGACAACTCCAACTCATCGGACTGAAGCAGGTAATTCAACAACACAAAGGCGACAATAAAAGAGGTGGCACCTACGACCATCAGGGCCAGACCTGCGGTGCGGTTGCTGCCGAACAGTCCCAAAGAGAGGAATTTATCTGATAGTTGAAAAAATGATTGGCGGCCGGACCCGTCGGATCCGGCCGGATCAGGGATCAGATCTTGTAATCTCCGATGTACCTCTTGGGAAGAACATACAGTTCGCCGTCCCTGTCAAGATCGACGTTGGCACTGACCTCGTAGACCTCTTCTATCAGTTTCTCGGTGATGATCTTCTTCGGATCCCCGATGGCTACGAGCTCGCCTTTCTTCATGATGATGCACAGATCGCAGTATCTTGCCATAAGCGAGATGTCGTGCTCTGCGACCAAGATCGTCATGTCCGTCTTGACCATCGCCCTGAGATATTCCATGACCTCGAGTTTGTACTTCATATCCAAATGCGAGGTAGGTTCATCCACAAGCATGAGCCTGGGCTCCTGGACATAGGCCTTTGCGATAAGCACACGCTGTCTTTCTCCCGATGAGAGCATGTTGAGAGGACGGTCCTTCAGATGCGCAACACCGAATTTCTTCAGCGCCTCCATCACCATCGTCTCATCCTCTTCAGTCTCCCACCACACGTTCTTCAGATAGGGATATCTTCCCAGCATCACGGTTTCCAGAACGGTAAGGCCGAAACTTGCTTTCAGCTCCGCGGGAACATTGGATACCAGCTTGGAAACCTCCAGAGGGGTCTTGTCGAGAACGGTCTCGCCGTCGATACGGATATCGCCGGACGTGGCCTCATGCATCCTGTTGATGCACTTCATCATGGTCGTCTTTCCGCATCCGTTGGGGCCGATCAATCCGACCAGGAGTCCGGAAGGGATCTTGAAGGACACATCGCGCACCGCGCGGTAACCGTCATCCTCGTACACCTTCTCCAGATGTTCGATCTCCAGCAGACAGCTGTCGTTATGCTTCACAGGTTCATCCATCGTACATCCTCCCTCTCTTAATAAGAAGATAAGCAAACACCGGCACTCCGATGATGGTGGTGATGGCACCTACGGGCAGTTCCTGTCCGTACATCATCATCCTTGCCAGAAGATCTGCTCCCATCATCAGTATTCCGCCGAATGCGATCGATGCGGGGAGCACCAGACGGTGATCTCCGCCGAGGACCATACGGCACAGATGGGGTATGACCAATCCGACGAATCCGATTATACCGCAGAATGCGACACAGACAGACGTGAGTATCGAAGCGAGGATAAGCATGATACGGTTGAATCTGACAACATCGAGACCCATCTGTTTGGCCTGATCCTCTCCCAGCAGTACCAGATTGAATTCCTTTGCCCAGATCAACGGTACCAGAGACATCGTTATGGCCGGGATGACCACGAGCCATACCTGCGTCCAGTTGATATTGGCGAAGGATCCGAACAGCCATGAGATAGAGTCCATAAGATGTTCTCCGGACAGCGACAGCATGAGTGTCTGTACCGCAGAGAATGCCAATCCGACGACAACTCCCGCCAGAACATAGTTCACAGACGAACCTCCGGCCTTTTCGGCCAGGAACATCGTGATCGCGAATGCGACGACACCTCCCACCATCGCGGTCAATGCCACGAGGTAGACGGAACTTGCGGCGAAGAGTCCGAAGAATGTGAAATCGAATGCGATGACGGCGACCGCGGCGGTACCTGCTCCGGCCGACACACCCATTATGTAAGGATCGACCAGCGGATTGCGGATGATCGCCTGATACATCGCACCCGCGATGGACAGACCGATACCGACGGCAAGAGCCGCCAACGTCCTGGGAAGCCTTGAATTGTAGACTGCCAGTTCCTCGTACGTCAGATTCTGTCCGCCCTTGCTTATCGCGGAGAACAGGTTTCCGAACATATCGGGCACCGACATGATAGAGCCGGGACCCATGCAGAGACAGGCTATGAACATCAGAAGAGTACCGGTGAGACCGATCAAAAGAACGAACTTCAGCCTGTGTCTGGCCTTGGTATTGTGGGAAATATCCTCACCGAATATGTAATGCCTGAACTTATCGCCGATGAACTTGAACGGCTTGTCCTTCTTCATAGCGAATCTGAGCACACAATAAAGCGCTGCAAGGATAACCAGTACAACGATCAGCACAATAGCCAGGATCTGGTACAATTGCATTCCCTTTCCGCCGGATGCGACATAATCATTGAACTCACCGTAAACACAATACATTCCCTCATCATTTGCCAAGTAAACGTAATCGCCCATGACCACAGCCGGACTCATACAATAATTTGTGACCTCCTTGGGTTGATCGAAGTAGTAAAGGATCTTTCCTTCCGTATTCAGAATATAGGTTGGATTTCCGGAAGAATAACTTGTAATGTACAGATACTCGTCATTTACGACGGTTATGGCCGCATGAGTGCTGTACAACGTGTCATTCAGCAGCGTATAATTTCCGGATACGTCGAGGAGATACAATCCGTTTCCCGCATCAAAAACAACTCCAATGAATGAATTTGTCATAAGGGCCGATACAGAATTCCCAGTCAGACCGAATGTTTCGGAATCATAGAACACCTGTGTAAGTTCTGTTCCGTTGAAACTGTAAACGGCCATACCGCCGCTGGTGGCGTTCATCCCTCTTCCGCTGTTAAAGGCCACGATAACATCGTAACCGTCATCAGACTCGAATGCATGGATGTTTGCAACTGAACCGAATAATGAACCATAATAATTGACCTGGTACACCAGCTGTGTTACTATCTCTTCACCTGTGTACTTATTGAGTACATACAAATAACCGTTCAAGGCACCTGCATAGAGATGATCTCCGACTATCGTAGGAGCAGTATAGTATGTGTGTCCGCCGGTCTGATAGGACCATATAAGCTCCAGGTCCAGACTGAAACAGTATACCATACCGTTCGAACAGCTGCAGTATATGCACCCCGAATCATATATCAGCGATCCGGGACCGGCAGTGTACTTGAAACCTACAAGGGTGGCTCCGGTCTCATAGGGTATTGCGGTATCTCTCTTTTCAAGATCGGTATCGTTATATGAGACGCCGTTGAAGGTCGTAATACTGTCATAAAGGTCTTTTTGTGCTACCTCCAATGGTATCTTGAAAATGTAACCTGTCGTGGTCTGCAAATAGACATATCCCGAAACAACCACCGGCGTAGCTGTCTCATAATAGAGAAGCGCAGGGTATGTGAAACTCCACTTTTCATCTCCGGTTTCTGCATCATAACATACCAGCGATGCAACATATTCACTGGATTCCATACCTGTTCCGTATTTTACGATCACATACCCATCGGCAACAAGTATCGTATCATAGACCCCTCTCTGCCCGCCGAGGACATTGCTCCAGATCACGGAGCCTTCATCTTCGGCGGAGTATGTTGCGGTTTGATTTCCGGTCTGTGCTGAGTCTCCCTGGTACATGACCCAGGAATTTTTCACATCCGGAGTATCGGTCGGAACACAATCGTCGGGATAGAAACCGATGGCAATATTCTCATATGAAATCGCTGAGGATACATTCGATACAGAGATCTCTTTCCAATCGGAATCTTCCCATACATACAGGTGCCAGATACATGTCACTTTGACAGATGACGTTCCGGATTCTGTGAATGACGGATCACCGTTTCCTCCACCGACAGTAGATATTGACAGACCGTCAATAATGATCGAACTGCCGGAGTACACATATTTCATATCGTTTCTGCTGGCAGCTTCCTGCAATACCTCGCCGATCGTGTTATCGCTCGAATATGTGACATCTGACCAGCAGGTGTCTCCGTTTCCCGAATCTATTAACACGCTGCATGTTTCACCGGAAGCACCTTCGGAATCATCTGCCGCAATAACCAAGGCTGAACACAATGCAAGCATTGCAATAAGACCCAGTATCGTTATTTTGTTCATTATATCTCCTCAATAATCCTTTGTTATTGTCAAATAATCCCTGTAATTGTCACCAAAATAATTCGGAATGTCGGAATCGGAGTTGACTATCACCGACATAAGCTCCATCAATTGGACATTCCTCGGTCCGGCCCTTTGTGCCATATCGGCCGCACTTTCACAGATAACGTAGATGTGACCGTTCTTGTATGCATCTGTTGACTTCCATTCACTGGACAGAATGCTTAGGATCTGATCATAATCCTCTTGTGTAGCAGAGAATGATGATGTAATGATAACTATGTATGAAGGGTTCAGAAGAGCGATCATCTCGGGATTTATGTGAACCCAACCGACATATCCGCTGAATACATTTGTACACGAAATCTCATTGATAACATCATCGACATAAGTGTATGTACCGGCCACCCATGTTGCCGCATCCGGAGACAACGCGGCCATGATACTTTCACTGGAAATGCTTTCATCGGCGATCTCGTCCATACATGCCAGCATATCTTCGATCAAAGACTCGGCGGCCCAATTATATCCCATTGTCAGACCGACTATGTAGATATTATCCAATATCGTATCGAAACCCGTACCGTCGTATAACAGAATGCTGACGATGTTGGCATTTCTTAAGGTACTGTTCATTGTTATATGATTGTACTGAGAACTATCGCAATACACGATATCCGGATCGGTCTTTACAATGTTCTCGTATACAGGCGTTGTATAGTCCCCGACGATCGCTATGTCGCCTGATTCTTGAAGTTCCACAACTTCTTCCGGATAATTGCTGTATTTGTCTGTACCCACCAGGGTGTTGACTCCGCCCAATGCACCTATTATCTCTGTAATGGATGGAGATAAGGCAACGGTTGTTGAGGCTTGTGCGTATCCGTAAATACTGTTTCCGGCCGCGTCTACACCTACTGTCGGTTCTGCCCCGTTTTCTGTATATGCCCATGACGACACAGCGTATTCTGATAGGTCCGCATCATACATTACAGACAGTTTGGTCCAATCTGTTTCTCCCAGGACCACAACCCACAGGTCCCATGAATGTGTGGAATCCGCCTCGATGCCGTCTATCATAATGATGGTACTGGACTCATCCACAAGATAATCGTAATAATTGGCAGAACAGGCTGCTTCCAATACGTCATATGGGTCGGAATATTCGTTCAGATCCAATTCGGTCCAAACAGTATTCCGATCTCCGAAATCAATGACTGTCCCCGGAGATTGGTATAATGATGCTGAAGTTCCTGTTCCTGCGAAAAGGGTCAGGAAAGTACCTGCGAGTAAGATAACTGCTGTGATGATCACTTTCCGCTCATAACCGTTCGCCATAATTTCACACAACCGGACAGTCCCTGTCTTCCATTCGTCAGAATAAGGATCTGATCGTTTCAGGTAAGAGGTTTAAAGGGGCTTTCGCCCCGGGAATTGTTTTATGCGGACACGAAGGGACCGCCGGCCATCCATTCTGTATCAGAAACAGGTGAGCTTGCACTCCAATCAGAGTTGTATACAGAGAAGTAGAAGATCGTAGAATTGCTCTCGAACAACTTCAATCCTGAGTCGTCTATACCATATCCCGAGAATGATTTCCATCCGTTGGAGTATGTAAGTGTTCCGAACGATACAGAGGCATAAAGAATACTGGCTTCTGCTGCATCTTCACTTGTTTCAGAGTACGAATATGAACAGAGATACCATCCGGATGTTCCGACACCGTCGATAGTGCCGATGTATCCATATGAGCTTACTTCGTACTCGAATCCTGCTTTGTCCATTGCAGCATCGAATCCGTCTGTTGCATTGGTAGCATCTCCGGAATACCATCCGTTTTCTGCATTGCTCTCTCCGAAATTCAGATAGAACCAGTAAGTTTCATTGTTGTCCGATCCTGAAGAGTGGAAAAGAACATAACCTACGCCTGCGCCGATCAGTATTCCTACTACAAGACCGACCGCGGCATACATAGCAACTTTGTTGTCTGCCATTTTATCACCTTAAGTTGAACCCGGACCAACCACAAATTAATGCAATTGGCCTTAGCATCCAATTAAGAAAGCATCTAGTAGTAAGTATATAAAGATTTTGTATTGTTACTGACTGAAAAAATGTCTGGCAAGTGAAATATTACGCAAAAATTGCGTTTAGAATATGAATTCCATGTAAACTATTGTTATCAGCAATGATACTATGGCAACCGGGAGCCCGATCTTGACCGCGCGCCAAAAGTCCAATTTTACGTTATACTTCTCAGCCCCTTCGGCAACAATCATATTGGCGGCGGCACCGATGAGCGTCGCATTGCCTGCCAGGGTCGAAGAGGCCGCCAATGTGATCCAAAACACTTCCTGCGACGGAATCATCTCGCTTATCAGGATCACCGAAGGGACGTTGCTGAATAGATTGGACAATACGGCAGACAATGCTGTCAGTCCTGCAATGGAAGGTGTCTCCCCTTCCCCGAATCCCGGGAAGAGCCCGGTGATCTGCGTCAGCAGACCGGATGTTACCACACCGCCCATCAATACGAAGAGACCTACGAAGAACAAAATGATCGACCAATCGACCCTCCTGACCATCCAGACCGCTCTCTTCACACCCTTGGTCATTCCTATCAGCAATGCAACCGCTCCGGATATCAAAGCGACAACATACAGAGGAATGCCAAGCATATCCGACAGAGTAAAGAGGATCACCGTTGCCAGAAGCAGGACGAACATTGCCTTCAGTCTCAAAGGGTCCTTTTCAGCCTCCTCTATCTCATCTGCGTTACCGGTATCCTTTATCCTGTCCAGGTCCTTCCTGAAGAACAATACGATCATTGCGACGGCGACGAATATCGTGATGAGCATCAGAGGGAGCATCCTTACGGAGAATTCTATGAATGTTATGCCCGCCTGTGTTGCGATATATGCATTCTGAGGATTTCCGACAGCGGTCGCGACGCTTCCGATATTGGAAGATATGAACAATCCTACCAGGAACGGAACTGGATCCGCCTTGAGTATGCGGCAGCATTTGACCGTCACCGGAGTGAGCAACAAGACTACCGCATCGTTGAGCATCAGGGCAGACAGTGTTGCGGACAATAACATCAAGGATACCAGGAATTTCCTGCGGCCGCTGCCGCCTGCGATGAGCCTTTTGACAATTATATCAAAGAAACCGACGGATTCCAGACCGGCAACGATGAGCATCATCCCGAAAAGAAGCAGAAGTAGCTCGTAATTGATGTACGTCCAGATCTCTGTGAACGGCAGAATGCCGAGGACGATCATCAAAGCACCGCCGATCAGTGCTATGCCCGCACGCCCTATCTTCGTTCCGGGGATCTTGCGCAATGCGATGAGCGCGTAGGTCACCAGGAAGACAATGAGGGCTATCAGGCATTCCAGGGTCATTGACCCTCAGAATGAACGGCCCCGATATACATTCTTCGTCCCCGCATCGGGCTTATATACATGATTGATATGTCAACCTCAATGAGTGAGATTGACAAGTCAATGAATTGCTTTCTTTTGCCCCATCCGCGGATCATAAAGACATTCATCGACAAAGAGATGAACGGAAGACTTGCCCCGTACGGCGTCACGGCATCGCAGGGCCCCTTCATACTTGCTATAGGGCAGCATGACGGCATCAACCTGAAACAACTATCGGACGAGGTCATGGTCGATAAGGCCCTTACGACAAGGACCGTGAAACTCCTGATCGATAACGGATTGGCCGAAAACACCGGTAACGGCAGCAGATATTCGATAGTCCTGACCGACAGGGGAAGGGACATGTGTTCCGTGATCGGGAATAACCTGCATGAGGTCACCGACATGATGACCTCCGATCTGAGCAGGGAAGAACTGGAGACCTTCAGGATCTGCATGACCAAGATACACCGCACGCTTGCGGACAAGATCGGGACCGAAGAAAAATGATACTGAAATATCTGCAGAAGAAGGAGTGGGCGCTTGCGGTCCTGTGCGTCCTGCTCATTGCACTCCAGGTCGGTCTCGAACTTCAGATCCCCGGATACATGTCGGAGATCACCCTCCTCATACAGACCGGAGGAACGGTCAGCGAGGTCCTGACCCAGGGTTACTGGATGATCGCCTGTTCGTTCGGAAGTCTTATCGCCGCCATCATCACCGGATACACCGCTGCATACATCGCAGCCTCACTCTCGAAAAGACTCCGCAAATTGGAATTCGACAAGGTAGAGACGTATTCAATGAACGAGATAAACAAATTCTCGGCATCGAGTCTGATCACCCGCTCTACCAACGACATAACACAGATACAGATGACCGTCGCAATGGGGCTGCAGGTCGTCATCAGGGCCCCGATCATGGCCGTCTGGGCACTCACAAAGATTCTGGGAAAGAGCTGGCAATGGACAGCGGCCACAGGCGTTGCCGTGATGGTCATCATCGCCGCCATCGTGCTGGTAATGGTGTTCGTGGTACCCCGTTTCAAAAAGATACAGTGGCTTACCGACAATCTCAACCGTGTGACCGAAGAGAATCTCTCCGGCGTGCGCGTGGTCCGCGCGTATAACGCAGAGGACTACCAGGAAGAGAAGTTCGACAGGGCAAATGAGGAACTCACCGCTACGAATCTGTTCACCAGCCGCGCCATGGCACTTATGATGCCGGGTTTGACGCTGACCATGAGCCTCCTTTCGCTTTCAATATATTGGATCGGTGCTGTCATCATAGCCGCATCCGGCAACATCCAGACCCAGATGACCCTGTTCTCCGACATGGTCGTGTTCTCCGCTTATGCGATGCAGATCATCGGAGCATTCATGATGACCGTGGTGATCATGAACATCCTGCCCCGTGCTATGGTCGCGGCCAAGCGTGTGGAGGAGGTCATCAACACCGAATCCTCCATTAAGGACGGAACGGTCACCGTATCCCCTGCCGGAAAGGAAGGGGAGATCACATTCAAAAATGTCGGTTTCGGATATCCCGGAGCCGCAGATATGATCCTCAAAGACATCAATATCGATGTGAAAAAAGGCGAGACCGTAGCATTTATCGGTTCAACCGGCTGCGGAAAGAGCACCCTGATCAATCTGATCCCCCGCTTCTACGATGCAACAAGCGGAGAGGTCCTGGTGGACGGGATCGATGTCAGGGATTACACGCTGGAAGCCCTCCACAGGAAGATAGGATACGTTCCTCAGAGATCGATGATGTTCACCGGAACAGTAGATTACAATGTCAGATACGGGGACACTTCGGAAGAACGCACGGAAGAGGATGTGAAAAAGGCAGTGGAGATCGCCCAGGGAAAGGAATTCGTCGAGAAGATGGAGGACGGATACGGATCGGAGATCTCCCAAGGCGGTACAAACCTTTCAGGCGGTCAGAAACAGCGTATATCGATCGCACGTGCCGTCTGCAGGAAGCCGGAGATATACATCTTCGACGACTCGTTCTCAGCTCTCGATTACAGGACCGACCGTGTCCTGAGGGAGGCCCTTAAGAAAGAGACCTCGGGAGTTACCACTCTGATCGTTTCCCAGAGGATAGGGACCATAATGGAAGCGGACAAGATCGTCGTTATAGAAGAAGGGAAGATCGCCGGCATCGGAAGACATTCCGACCTTCTGAAGAACTGCCCGGTCTATCACGAGATCGCCGCATTGCAGCTTACCGCTGAGGAGATGGGAGAATGAGCGAGGACAGCGAGACCAAATGCCGCAGGCACCAGAAACGCGGACCGCACGGACCTCCGGGCGCAGGAGAGAAACCAAAGGACTTCAAACTGGCCTGGTCCAAACTGTTCTCCTATATGGGAGTCTACAAGAAATACGTGCTCACAGCGATAATACTGGCCTGCTTCGGTACGGCCATCACCCTGATCGGCCCCGACAAACTCGGCGATGTCACGGATATGATCACGGCCGGAATAATCTCCGGAAACATCGATCTTGAAGGCATAGCGGCCATCGGAATGTTCCTGATAGGCATCTACGCCGTCTATTTCATCCTTGCTTACATCCAGAACTACATCCTGGCAACTGTGGCCCAGAGGACCGCAAGGAATCTACGCAGGGATATGTCGGTCAAGATCAACAAGCTGCCTCTGTCATACCTTGACAGGATGTCAAAAGGAGATATCCTCAGCCGTGTCACAAACGATATCGACACCATCGGCCAGTCGCTGAACATGAGCATCGGAATGCTGGTGACCTCGTTCACCCTGCTTTTCGGTTCCCTGATCATGATGGGGTACACCAACCTCATCCTCATGGTCACGGCGGTCCTTGCCACGGCATTCGGTTTCGGACTGATAGGATTCATCATCAAGAGGTCGCAGAAATATTTCGACATCCAGCAGAAGAATCTCGGTGCCATGAACGGCCATGTGGAGGAGATATACTCCGCCCACAATATCGTCAAAGCGTACAACGGGGAGAAAGAGGCTGCGGAAAAGTTCGATACCATCAACAACGATCTGTTCTCCAGCGCGTTCAAGTCACAGTTCTTTTCGGGAGTGATGATGCCTCTGATGAACTTCATCGGAAACTTCGGTTATGTTGCAGTCTGTATCGTAGGTTCGGTCATGACCATCAACGGCACGATCTCGTTCGGTATCGTCGTATCGTTCATGATATACATCCGCCTGTTCACACAGCCTTTCGGCCAGATAGCACAGGCATTCACCGGAATGCAGTCGGTAGCGGCGGCATCCGAACGTGTCTTCGAGTTCATCGACGCCGAAGAACAGAAAGACGAGAGCGGAAAGACGAAGAGACTCGAGCACGTCAAAGGAGATGTGGAATTCAGGGACGTCCGTTTCGGTTACCTTCCCGGAAAGGAGGTCATCCACGGATTCTCGGCAAAGATATCCGCCGGCCAGAAAGTGGCCATAGTAGGCCCTACGGGAGCCGGAAAGACCACGATCGTCAATCTGCTCATGCGTTTCTATGAGACGGACAGCGGAGACATCCTGATCGACGGGATATCCACAAAGGAACTGACCAGGGCCAACGTCCATGATCAGTTCTGCATGGTCCTGCAGGATACCTGGCTGTTCGAAGGCACGATCAAAGAGAACATCGTCTACTGCAAAAAGGGCATCTCGGACGAACAGATAATCAACGCCTGTAAGGCCGTCGGTATCCATCACTACATCGAGACCCTTCCCAACGGTTATGATACGGTGCTGAGCAACATGGCCGGATTGTCCGCCGGACAGAAACAGCAGCTGACCATCGCACGTGCCATGATCGAAGATTCGCCCCTGCTGATACTTGACGAAGCCACCAGCTCTGTCGATACGAGGACGGAGAGGATCATTCAGGAAGCCATGGACATGCTCACCGAGAAGAGGACCTCCTTCGTCATCGCCCACAGACTGTCCACCATCCGCAATTCCGATATCATATTCGTGATGAAGGACGGCAACATCATAGAACAGGGTTCCCATGACGAATTGCTTGCAAAAGGCGGATTCTACAGCACACTTTATAATAGCCAGTTCGAAGATACGGATATGGATTATCTATGAAATCGTGTCCTGCGATTAACAGCGTCCGCGCCGCGGGAGCGGCCGGACCGCTGGCCGGAATAAGAATTGTGTTAGGACTGATGCTCCTGTGGTCGTTCTTCGACAAACTGCTGGGATTGGGGTTGGCCACACCTGCGGGATACGGCTGGATCGACGGCTGTTCTCCGAGCTATGCCTATATGATGGGACTCAACTGATGGTTCTCAGGATTCTTCCACTGGCTGGCAGGCGCTTATCAGATATGCGATATATTGATGATGGCGGGATTGCTCTGCCTCGGGATCACACTGATCCTCGGCATTGCCGAAAAGCTCACAACGTTGTTTGCGGTCATTCTCATGATCTTCTTCACGCTGTCGATACTGCCGCCGTCGGACAACCCTCTGCTGGAGTACCATTTGGTCTACATCCTGGCCCTTGCCGCCGTATACCTTGGCGGAGGATACTCCTGTCTAGGCCTCGAAGATAGATGGAAAGGATCGGGCCTGATGAAGAGATTCCTGATCCTGGAATGATCAGCGTCTCTTCTGAGGCTTCGGCTTTGCACGCAGATACTTCATAAGTTCTGCATCCTTATCGGTCCACTCGGGAGTATAGCCGTTGACGACATACTCTCTGAACCATTCCTCGGCCTCCTCCATCTTTTTCCTGATATCGGGCATCTTATCGACAATGATGATACTTGTATTCTCGGGGGTGGGCTTCCACCTAGTGGGCCATCTGTAATCATCTTCCTGCAGGAAACCGACCAGGAATACGATGCGGTCGAGATGCGACAGCTCGGCATACAGCGATGCCTGCATCATGTACGATTCGGGCACAACGGTCACATTGCCGTCGGCATCGAGCCATTTCTCCATGTTGCCGGAGGTCTTGATCTCCAGGATGGAATTCCTCTTCCCGTCCAACGTTATGTATCCGTCGACCATGCCGCCGAACATATCGTTATCGTGGAAATGATCATACTGACACATCTCTTTTTCAACGGGAGGTTCCACTACTATCTTCGATCCTTCCGGAACACCGAGCGGACCGGCGAGCATCCTTGTCACGCTGTGACCCAGATAATCCCTCAGAACAGGCTCGAGGATGTTGCCTGCATCGATGTACTTGTTCGGGGGATCTCCGGGATAGATCCTTGCCAATTCGCAGGCAACCTTGAAAGGAGTGGAGAAATCGCTCACTCCAAAAATACCTCCCATCTTCGTGCCTGTGATCTTCTTCGGCTTCCATGTCTCGAAATACACCGTCTTCTCGTCATCATTTATCTCGATGATGTTCATCCTTCCGTCAAATGCCATATTATCACTGTATCGAATAAGCGGTCAAAGTACGCGTCTCCCTATGGATCGCGCCTTTGGACCACATCTGCATCCTCTCATCCTTGTATGCGATCCCGTCGGGACCCAGCCAGATCCTCTCACCGCCGCCGCAGCGGTCGGATACCAGAAGATCCGTGCATACCTTGTCATCGGAATAATCCAATGTCTCGGTCCGCTCTTTCCTGAGACCGGACCTGTCGAAGATCCCGTTCACAAGATCCATGCCGCCTTCGACAGTACCGCAGTCGCCGTCTCCGCAATACAGTCTGAACAACAATTTCGAACCGTCTGCTGACTCCAGCACATATCTTTCCGAAAATACTGCCGTGCCTTTGCCCGTCTCTTCTATCGAGACGGCATACTCGAACCGGGAACCTACCTTCACAGTACCGTCAACTCCTTCAGCATATCCTTACTCATGAACGAGACCTTTGAAGAAATCAACCATCTCCGAGACCCTGGCAGGATTGATGAAATAGATGTGGTCGGGTCCGTCCCTCTTGGAACACACCAGACCTACACCGGACAGTCTGCGTATCGCATCTGCCGTTGTCTTGTAATCCATACCGTAAAGTCCGTCGGTGAACGGAGATCCGGCAGGTTCTTTTGACAGCCCGCGCAGAAGCTTCATGCAGTTCATATCGTCCATGGCGCGGATGATATCCAGTTCCGGATCGTAGGATATCATTGTCATCGGACCTTTACAGAGACACACATGTTTGCTTGCCTTAACGGGCTTTTCATCTGCCATGCGACCCATATCCGCTGACCAACGGATAAAAGTGATGGGGGCCGCCACTCTTTACACCCGTAAAATAGAACCAATAAATACCGTAAGGCCGTTGCAGTTTTATGCCGGGCATTACCGAACCTATGCTGACGTATCTGTTCACGTTAATGCACGTGCTGTCGGACCTTGTCTGGCTTCTTGCCATCGTCGACATCATCACCATATTCGTCCTCATATTCATGGAGAGGATGGATCCGAGGTCCTTCGTCGCCTGGCTGGTAATAATCCTTATCGTTCCGTTCATCGGTGTGATCCTCTATCTTTTCGTCGGATGCACTGTATATAGGCGCCATGCGTTCACTCTCAAAGGGTACGAAGACGAAAAGATGGCCGAACAATGCAAAGAGGAATTCGATGCCATCGATGCCGATACGGACCTCGAGGACCCCGACATACGCAGATTCGCCAGGACCATCCGCAACGCAGGCGGATGGGGATATTCCGCGAACAATTCCGTTGAATTGATCACCGAAGGCAACAAGAAGATGGAGATGCTTTTCGCAGACCTTGAAAAGGCAGAGAAATTCATTCTCTTCCAGTATTACATCCTGCGTGATGACGAGATCGGCAATGAACTGATGAGGATCCTCACCGACAAGGTCGAAGCGGGGATCCCGGTCTATCTCCTTACCGATGCTTTCGGCAACGGAAAAGGACCCAAGGACGGCATTCGCAGATTCAGGAAAGCCGGCGGACACTTCGCACTTTTCCATGTCCCCGTCAAACTGGTCTTCAGTCCGAAGAAGAATCACAGGAACCACCGTAAGATCGCGGTCATAGACGGAAAGGTCGCATACTGCGGAGGATACAACATAGGAAAGGAATACGTCCATCAGGGGCGCTTCGGCTACTGGAGGGACGCTTCTGTCAGAATAGAAGGCGGAGCGATCATTCCTCTGTCCGTAAGGGTCATGTCCGACTGGAATTACGCCGCAAAGAAGGACAAGATCGAGGATCCTACATTATTCCTGACCAAAGATCCGTATGAGCACAAAGGAAATATCAGGGTCCAGACGGTCTCCGGAGGTCCGGATACCTTCGAGAACAACCCCGTAAGGACGCAGTACATCATGATGACCAGAGAGGCCAGGAAGATCCTCTACATCACGACACCTTATCTGTCTCCCGACGATATGCTCACCGAGAACATCAAATGCGCCGCAATGTCCGGGGCCGATGTAAGAATAATTGTACCTGCCGTCGGAGACCACATCTTCGTTCATTGGAACACCCTTAACGCAGCCAATGAGCTGATGAAGTTCGGGGTCCGGATATTCCTTCATCAGAACGGTTTCGATCACGCCAAGACGCTGATATGCGACGACGCCTTCCTTTCCGTGGGATCCGCAAATATGGACGACCGTTCGCTGAGACTTAATTTCGAGACCAACGTGATGATCTATTCCAAGGAACTCCGCAACGAAATGTATGAGGTGTTCATGCACGATCTGAATTATTGTACGGAGTATTCCTGCGACGAATACGAGAGTATGCCGTTCAAATACAAGCTAAAGACGAAGGTATCGTACCTGTTCCGCCTTATCAGCTGATAAACGGGCCTAGAACAGGCCTACAATCGATTTTATTTGTTTTTTCGTACCCTATCGGTTTTTAATGCCGAATCGGAAATAATGCCGTTCTAGGGCCTACAATGGAGTTTGTTGCATAATAGGCGTTATTTGTTACCGGAACTGATAACAAACCCCATCATATCTGTTCAATTTTTTGGAACATATTCCCTTCCCGAAGAATATGCCTTGACGGTCCCCTTTGTAACATCGCGGACTATTTCCTCGAACCTGTCGGATTCCTCGTCGCGTATGCAGAACCGAACCGTCACTGCGCTTCCGTATCCGACCGCAGGTGTTCCGACGGATATCGATGCCGCACTTGCAGAGATATGCCCGTATTCGGAATAACCGACCGTTATCCGATAGACCTTGCATAGGACAGATTCTGTACGCCCAGCGATATCTAGCACATCCTTCGTACCGCCGGAATATGCCTGTACGAGACCGCCCGTGCCGAGAAGGGTCCCGCCGAAATATCTGACGACTACAACGACAGTATCCGTAAGTCCTGAATTCCTGAGAACGTCCATCATCGGCCTTCCTGCCGTACCGGACGGTTCGCCGTTATCGCTGAACCTCTCACTCCTGTCGGTCCCGTTGAAGATCGCCGCATAACAGTAGTGCGTGGCCGACGGATATCTGGAACGGACATTCTCCAAGAACCGCCCGATCCCGGCCTCATCGGGACAGGGACCCGAACATGAGATGAATCTCGATCCCTTGATCTTGACCTCACATTCCGAATATCCGGATACAGACTCATAGCCCGACATATATCTGACCCAACTCCAAAACTCCAATAGTCATATTTATAGCTACTATATAATAGAAGAAACAAAGAAGACTATATATGCCAAAGCGTATTGTAACGCAATAATAATGAGTAGGGGATTATATGAACACCAAATCCAAAAAAACAGTATCGACATTGGCGGCCGCATTGGTAGCATTGTCATTCATATTCGTCGTCATCATTGCTGACGCTCCCACATCTGAAGGAGCTTCCGACGCCGAAACTGTGACCAGCTACAGCGACCTCGTCACTGCCATCAATAATGCTGAAAACAACGGCGAAATTGTTATGGAGACCACGCTCGCAGAATGTCAGGCCGATCCTGTACTTCCCGAGAATGTGATGAATGCTCTCAAAAACAAGAATGTCGTTGTGACCTTCCAGGTCAGTACTACGTACAATAATACGACCAAGGTCTATTACGAGTACACTATCGACACTTCGGTCGCCTATCCGTATTCTCCCGATTCTGCATCCGTCAACTATCTTGTAGGATTCAACTACACCGACAGCGAGACGATCGGAAACAACACCTATGTCAAGACATCCACTATCGCTCTTGACATGAACGGAGACTACCTCGTGTTCGGAACCCAGGTCGCACTCAATCTCTACTCCATCGGAGGAGCCAAAGTCGAGGGCAGCACCTACACAGTGACCGACAGCAATGGAACGGCATACCCCGCGATCATGGTAGACAGCGAAAACTATCTGACCATAGACGTCTCTGCAGCCGACGATTACAAATTCACAGTGGACGGAGACGCAACTGTTGAATCATTCGTCGATACGGACGACAGAACACAGAGGATCGCTGTGAGCATCATAATCGTTGCAGCACTCGTCCTTGGTGTCGGAATAGTATTCAGGCGCTTCTGATCCCCAGAGGGGCAACACCCCTCTACCCTAATTTTTGTCTTCAATGAGATGGTCCTCTTATTGGATATTTTCTTTCATCCTTACAATCGCAAAGATTTTGATTTGTTAACCAACACCCGTTATCAATAATGGTCCGACCTATACTCGATTTATCTTTATGAAATACCGAATATTCGTAAATTATTATTTTTGAGTATCTTCTATGCATATAACCCAAGAATATGCTCACAGAATAGCCATAGAATCGACGACACATACCTTACCCTAGTAAAGAGATACCTGCAATACAGATCGCCGTAAAAAGCGTTCTAGATACTTTTGCTAAGAACTTTCCATTTGGAAATCATACCAATTCATTGATATTGAATGAATGGAACAGGAAATGAGATCGAAGATCAGTATAGGCGCGAATAATAAGAGAGATCATAACGTTCAAAAGATCCCGGGAGGGCCGGAGGCCGAAGCCTCCGTAAAAAGTTTAGAGACAGAAATCAGAGTCCGTAGTTCTTCATAGTGAAGTTGGGGACGTCCTTGAATTCCTTAACAGCGTACTCGACGAACTTGTCTTCTTCTGCAGGCAGGGCCTCGAACTTCTTGATGATGTCCTTGAGGGTGTCAAGCTGCTTGTTGGTAAGACCGAGCTCTTTCTTCTCGTATCCGTTGAGGATGATCTTCGCACCGGTAAGTCCGGCTGCGAGTGACCTGTTGTACAGGTGCTCTCCCTCTGCTGCAATGGCCTGTCCGACCTTGTATGCGTTGTCGTATGCAAGTACGTATGCCTCAGGTCCTCTGGACCTGTCAGCGTACATGTAGAGATCCCTGAGGGTCTTCTCCTGTTTCATCTGGAGTGATGTGTTCATCAGAGCGCACTCGTATCCGAGTGATCCGAGCCAGCACTGGACAGAGGATCCTCCGAATTCGGGGTGGTACTCGACGGACTCGTTGGACCAAAGGTCACAGCACTGTGCTATCAGGTTACCCTGAAGATCACAGTGTGCACACTGACAGTTCTTTCCTTCCTGAGCGGTAGGCTTTCCTGCGATGGATTTGACGATGATTCCCTCGTATCCACAGTCCTTGTCAGGTCCGAGTGCTCCGACTTCCCATGCGCAAAGTGTCCTTGCTGCCGCGATACACCTGGTAACTGCGGAGAAGGTCCTCTGAACATCGTTGTCCATCATTCCGCCGGCCATGAACATAGCGACGTTTGCTCCGGAACAGTCAGTGTCTCCTCCGGGGGTTGTCTTGTTCTTCTTACAAATGTCAACGAACTGTTCCCAGATCCAGGTCATATCGATGGATCCGAGGTATCCGACACCGAAGAGGAAAGCTACGATGTCACCGTTTGTGACTGCGTAGTCTGCGAACTCTTTTCCACCGACAGACTCGATGGAGAAGTTGTCTGCGCCGTTCTCACAAGCGATCTCAGCACACTCGAAGAGTTTCTCGGGGTATGCTTTGTTCTTGTCCATGCCGGGGCGGAGTCCGTGGTCGGCCTCACGCTGGTCGGGGATTGTCTGCCTGACACCACAGTTGATTCCGTATTCCTCGTGGTATTTCTCACAGATCTCTTCCTGGCCTGCAACAACAGGTGCGGACAGCTTGACCTGATTCATCTGAGAGACCCACTCGGTCTCGAGCTGGACGTCGGGGAAACCGGCTGTTACAGCCCTGTCGAGGATATCCTTTGAGATGTAGTCGACGTACTCTTTCCTGAGTTTCTCAGGGTCTTTCTCGGTTCCGGGCCTGGGGGCGTAGTTGATCTCGGGGATAACTTTGCCTGCTCCGATCTTAAGTCCGAATCCGTATGATACGGGTGATTTTGAACGTCCGAAGACCATGTCGTCTGCGGAGTCGTATGCCATCTTTGTGTATCTCTTTACTGCCATTTCACTGACCTCCTACAATGCTGTCCCACTCGTCTCTTACTCTCTTCCAGTCGTATCCCTGGCGGATCTTCTCCGCGATGAGGGGTGTCTGGGGGGCCTTCTCGGAATAGATTCCGAGGTCGTACGAGTTGGCGTACTCTCTGTTAACAGCACCGCCGCAGCCCATAAGGGGCATGTTGATTCCCTTCTCTTTGAGGATCTTTGCCTCTTCGGGGAATGCGGACATTGTGGTTGTCATGAGTGCGGTTCCGCTGGCGAAGAGGGGCTTGACCTCTTCTACCTTTGCGATGAAGTCTACGATCGGCACATCACGGCCCATGTCGATAACAGTGTATCCTGAGGACCTGACCATAACGGCTGCGATGTTCTTTCCGATGTCGTGGGGGTCTCCCTCGGCAGCGTGCATGATGACTGTTCCTTTGGTCTCTCTTCCTCCGGGAACCTGCTTCTCAGCGAGTGCGATTCCGATCTCCATGGTCTTTGCGGCCATCATGATCTCAGGGAGGTAGTATACGTGCTCTGCGTACAGCTTTGCAACGACTTCCATGCCTGCAACGAGTCCCTCGTTGATAACATCGAGAGGGTTTCTCTGTTTGAGTGCCTCCATAACGACGGGTCCGACGGTCTTGAACCTCATGTAGAGGACTTCTTCAGCGACCTTCCTGAACACTTCGTCTTTAGGCAGCATTTTCTTGGCCATTTCTTCCGGAGTCGCAATGACCTGACTGTCAATGTCATATCTCTTTACGACTTGGGTAAAATCTGCTCCTTCACAACTAAGCATGTGTATTTCTCCAATAAGACGTTTCTACACGTCTTCACTAGTGAATTTTACAATGACATTTAAAGTTATTTTATGGATGAATTAAATATCCATGTCAAATAATAACAAATTTTAAATATCAATTGTGTTAGGTATATCCAACTATCCATTATTGCCAACATTTGTTAATGTTTGACTACGTCAAACATTATCTTAAAAGGGATATTTATTCTCCATATGAAATAGTACGACATTAATAAATCTATATTCAATTTAAATTTCATCCCTGCGAAGGATAAAATATATAAATGCATGGTTAAAAATCAATCAAAAAATGAAAAAAAATGGTAAAAAGTTTGATTTTTCCCACAGGAAGTCCTAGGATCAGAATCCGTAGTTCTTCTTGTTGTAGTTGGGAACGAGATCGGAATACTTCTTGTCGCAGTACTCGAAGAACTTGTCCTCGTCGTCGGGCAATGCCTCGAGGTCCTTTATGATTCCGAGAAGCACATCCCTCTGCTTGTTGGTCAGAGGCAGTTCCTTGGAGTCATTGTTGGCCTTGATGATCTTTGCTGCGGTAAGTCCGGCTGCCTTTGCACGGAGGTAGTAGCTGTTTCCGTTCGAAGCGATAGCCTGTCCGACCTTGTATGCGTTGTCGTATGCAAGGACGTGTCCCTCAGGTCCACGCTCACGGTCAGAGATCATGTACAGATCCCTGAGGGTCTTCTCGTTTCCGGTCGCAATTGCTGTGTTCATCAGGGATACTTCGTATCCGAGTGATCCGAGCCAGCACTGGACAGAGGATCCTCCGAATTCGGGGTGGTACTCGACGGACTCGTTGGACCAAAGGTCACAGCACTGTGCCATCAGATTACCCTGAAGATCACAGTGTGCACACTGACAGTTCTTTCCTTCCTGAGCTGTAGGCTTTCCTGCGATGGACTTACAGATAGGTCCTTCGTATCCACAGTCTTTGTCAGGTCCGGATGCTCCGCACTCCCAAGCGACAAGTGTCCTTGCGGATGCAATGCATCTGGTAACTGCAGAGTATGTCTTCTGAACATCGTTGTCAAGGAATCCGCCGGCCATGAACATAGAGGTGTTAGCTCCTGCACAGTTGGTGTCTCCTCCTGCAATGGTCTTGTTCTTCTTACAGATGTCAACGAACTGGGACCAGATGTACTCCATATCGATGGATCCGAGGTATCCGATACCGAACAGGAATGCAACGATATCTCCGTTGGTGGTCGCGTAATCTGCAAGCTCTTTTCCACCCATGGACTCGACGGAGAACACGTCTGCGCCGTTCTCACAGGCTACTTCACAAGCCTGGAACAATGCCTCAGGGTATGCGTGTCTGCCTTTCATTCCCGGGCGAAGACCTTCTTCTGCCTCACGCTGGTCGGGGATCGTCTGCCTTACTGCACAGTTGATTCCGTATTCCTCGTGGAATTTCTCACAGATCTCTTCCTGACCTGCGACAACAGGTGTTGCCATTTTGGGGTTACCCATCTGAGAGACCCACTCGGTCTCGAGTTGAACATCAGGGAAACCTGCTGTTACTGCTCTGTTCAGGACGTCCTTGGAGATGTAATCGACATACTCTTTTCTGAGTCTCTCGGGATCTTTCTCAGATCCGGGCCTGGGAGCATAGTTAAGCTCGGGTATGACCCTGCCTGCTCCAACTTTGATTCCGAAACCGTAGGACACAGGTGTTTTTGCGGTACCGAATACCATCTCGTCTGCATCCTTGTATGCCATCTTTGTGTATTTTGTCGTTGCCATTTCACTCACCGCCTACAATGTTATCCCACTCTTCCCTGACCTTTCTCCAGTCGTATCCGGCCTTGATCTTGTCAGCGATCGGGGGTGTCTGAGGTGCTTTCTCGGAATAGATACCGAGGTCGAACGACTCAGCAAAGTCCCTGTTCACTGCACCGCCTGCTGCCATGAAGGGGATATCAATTCCCTTGCCTCTGAGGATCTCAGCTGCACGGGGGAATGCGGTCATAGTTGTGGTCATAAGTGCTGTACCGGTGACCAACATAGGTTTGGATTTGACAACTTCATCAACGACATCGTTGACGGCTACGTCCTTACCCATGTCGATAACAGAGTATCCGGACGACCTGAGCATAACTGCGGCAATGTTCTTACCGATGTCGTGGGGGTCTCCCTCTGCTGCATGCATAACAACGAGTCCTTTTGTCTCTCTTCCTCCGGGGATCTGTTTCTCAGCGAGTGCGATACCGATCTCCATTGTCTTTGCTGCCATCATGATCTCAGGCAGATAGTAAATGTGCTCTGCGTAAAGTTTCGCAACACATTCCATACCGACGACGAGTCCGTCATTGATGACGTCAAGCGCAGGTTTCGATTTCAGAGCTTCCGCAACAGCGGGTCCGACGTCCTTGAACTTCATGTAAAGGACGCACTCCGCGACCTTCTTGAAGACAGGATCCGAAGGCAGCATCTTCTTTGCTACCGACTCGGGTGTTGTTTCGTTCTGAGACTCTATGTCGTAACGTTTGAGAATCTTCCCAAAGTCTACTCCTTTGTAGTCTATCATGTTTTTTCCTCCAATTTTTCGTTAGGTCGATATGGACGTCCCAACGACAAAACTAATATACTATTGGTTACTATTTAACTAATTTGATGGATGGATGACATATCCGTATCTTATATATGAAGTAACTAAGTATAAATATGATGATTAAAACAACATTTAATTTTTGACCCGAAAAGGTTGGATGCCTTGTATCTATAGAACTGCCTATCCCCAGGAAGTTGATTATTGATATATATGTAATAAAGTAAGTCGTAAATTGGTTTTCTTTGACAATGTCATTTAATAATGAGATTATTATTAACGGATATTTACCAACCACAGATTTAGGGATAGGTAAAAGTGATAAATACACCCCCGTGCATAACATAAGAACATGTACGTATACATACTGGGCGGATTCCTCGGAAGTGGGAAGACCACCCTTCTTATGAAGCTTGCTTCAAAGTACAGCCAAGAGGGCAAAAAAGTAGCGATCATAGTCAATGAAGCCGGAGAGATCGGTGTGGACGGAGCCACACTCAAGGCCGGCGGATATGACGCGATAGAACTTCCCAACGGTTGCATCTGCTGTTCGCTGTCAGGCACACTCCAGAATGCACTTAAGAGCATCAAGAGCGATATCGACCCTGACATAATCATCATCGAGCCCACAGGACTCGCACTCCCCCACAAGGTCGCAGACCTTGTACACATCTCAATGATCGACCCCGATGAGACGATCGTTATCGGCATTGCCGATATCGAGAGATTCAAAGACCTCATAAAGAAAAAAGAAGAATTCTTCAAAAGACAGATGCATGGTTCGGAATTCATCCTTCTGAACAAATGCGACCTTGCCAAGAACGGAGAGATCGAAGAGGCCACAGCATGGCTGAAACATCAGTTCCCCGACAAAGAGGTCATACCCGTATCCAACAAGACCGGCGAGAATCTCGATAAGGTCTATGAGAAAATGAAGGTCTGAATATGTTTGGAAAAGATAAGAAGGAAAAAGACACCGCCAAAGAGAGCGAGTGTCACTGTCACGAACACCACCATCACCACGACGATGACGGCGAATGCCACTGCCCCGAATGCGAGGCAAAACGCAACGGCGAACCCACTTCGATCGCACAGGCAGGCGGTGCATCCGCAGGTCTCACCGGAATCATCGAAGGTTTCAATGCAGATGTCGAGGCCAGGTTCGACAAGGTCATGATCAGGACCGGAGAGTACGTCCAGCATGAGGCAGGCTGTCTCCTCGGTCACATAAAGGTGGCCATCTACCAGGAAGACGGAAAAGGAATCACACTGAACCTTACCGACCTGGACAACGGTGTCGAACACCACGGAACACTCGACCCCTGCGAATCGGCAAAATACAACTTCATGGCTGCGGTCCTCGATGTGGACTCCCATGAACTCGAGCACCACATGATGCATTTCCTGGAGGACAGCGGTATCGACTGCAATATCGATCAGCCCCACCATCATCATCACGACCACGACGAAGAATGCCACTGCGCCGAATGCGAAGCAGAGCGTGAGCACGAACACCACCATCACCACGAAGACGGTGAGGAATGCCATTGCCATGACCACGAGCACGAACACCACCATCACCACGACGATGACGGCGAGTGCCATTGTGCAGAGTGTGAGGCAAAGCGCAAAGAAGAAACAGAGCCCAAGAAATCTTTCCTGGACAAATTTAAGAAAAAGAAGGAATGAATATGAGTTACGGAATATCCCTAGATATCGGAACCAGCGGAACCAGGGCCCATGCTGTAGACCTTTCGGACGGCAAAATCCTCTCGACATCGGTCACAGAATGCCACCCTCTGCCGGGTGCCAACATTATGGACCACCTGACATTCTGCATCAACGTCGGAACGGACATGGCCCATGAGATCCTCATGGACACCGTGAACAAGGTCATCAAGACCCTGGATATCGATCTGAAACAAGTAGAGAAAGTCAGTATCTGCGGAAACCCCATACAGCTTTCCCTGTTCCAGGGAATTCCTGTTGACGATCTTGCATTTGCCGGAGAGAACGCACACAAAGCAAGAGGCATTGTCGATCAGAAAAGAGACGCCGGAGTTTACTCCGCCGTCGATGTGGGAATGGATGTTCCCGACGGAACAGAACTCTACGTACCTCCGTCCATCAGACACGAGATCGGAGCCGATGCCCTTGCCATGATGTACAAGAGCGGATTCCTGGAGCAGAAAGAGAACTGTATGGTCACCGATTACGGAACCAATGCAGAAATGGCGTTGAAGGTCGGAGACGATGTTTACACCGGATCGGCGGCTGCAGGACCTGCAATGGAAGGACAGTCCATCAAATGCGGTATGCTTGCCGGACCAGGCGCCATCAGCGATCTGGAGTACGACTTCGCATGGAGATGTAAAGTCCTGGATGACGATATCATCCCTCAGGACGGAGATCTTATCGATTTCGGTCTCGGAATGGTCCGTGAGGAAGGACCCATGCACGGAAAGGCCAAAGGTATCACAGGTACCGGAGTCATTGCCGCCGTATCTGTTGCCTTGGAAGAACACCTCTGGAGAAAGGGAAAACTCACTACCGATGACGGCAGGATGACGTTCCAGGACGGATACTACGTCGACAGCCACGACATCAGCGAGGCCGCAAAGGCCATCGGTGCGATGAGGGCCGGACACTTCACACTTCTGGAGCACGCCGGTATCAAATTCGAAGACATGAAGACCATGTACATGTGCGGTGCCTCAGGTACTTATGTAGATGCAGAGAAGGCAAGGGCCATCGGTCTTGTTCCTCCTTCCGCATCCACGATCTACCAGTGGGGTAACACATCACTTGCAATGGCCACGGATGTCCTCAGGAACCCTGAACTTCTGGACGAACTCCAGACCATCGCAGACAGCATCAGGGCCAACCACGTCATGTTCGCAAAGGACAAGACCTTCGAGCAGATCTACATGCAGGAACTCTCCTATTGGGATGAGGGAATGTCCATGGAGATGTACAATGCCAACAACGCAATGGTCGGTATCCAGGAGCTTCCTAAGCCCAGGGGAAAGACCACGGTTCACCGTATGGTGCAGCGTGATATCCCCGATCTCGGTCCCAGAGGACTCCGTATCATCCATGATATCGGAACCGAACTTGTGGGTTCCATGCCCGGATGTACCGGCTGTAAGAAGTGCGAGAAGGAATGCCCCGAACACGCACTTACCGTCGGACCTGACAAGACCATCACCGTCAAAACAAAGAACTGCCTCGGAACAGCCTGTTACAGATGTCAGTTCTCTTGCCCGGACAAGGTCTTCAAGTACGATAACCTCAGACTTGCCGCAAAGCAGTAAACATATTTCAGGGGGGTTCTCCCCCTTTTTACATTTTTTGTTTGGATTTTATGTATATTTAGAATTGATATTGGACGTATATTCCAATACATATAAATACAGATAATCCCATTTTATTTCTGCTCAGATGGGACATCTCACCTGTCCATTTCTGAGCGTCAACATGTATCAAGTACCTAAAACGAACCAGGAGGTATAAGTCGGAAAAAAGTAGCAGCGTTTGATTTTTTGTTCATAGATTATCGCCCGCCTCCTATCGCCATGGTGAGGCGGGACCATTTTTTCTGTTTCTTCGAATATTTTCGTTCTTTCGGATCGGCATTAGTTCATTGTTTGTTAATTGGCATATAAATCCAATTAATTAGTTATATATATCATAAATTCGTTATATAACTTGCTTAATAGTTACTCATTGTAACTAAGCTGATTCCAAGGCAGACCGACCGGTACCTCACGCCGGTAACTCCGAACTGATCTGTCTCGATTAGACCGATCCTTGGAATCAAAAAAACCATTTAGCAAGGGAATTTATCAAACTTCTTTCTGCACAGCAAAACGAGTTACCCCTTGCTTACCATTATTATGAAAAATGGGGGCCGAAGCCCCGAATAAGTTTCAATTGTCCATGACGTTCTCTTTTTCCAGTTCCTCTAGAATGTGCTTTCTAAGCTGAACAAAATCAGGACTGGCACGATCCCTGGGCCTCGGCCAAGGTACGTCAACGACCTCCAATATCGTAGCAGGACGTTTCGTCAGGATCACGATCCTATCCGAAATATATACAGCCTCATCCACAGAGTGCGTAACGAAAAGAATTGTCCTCTCGGTCTTGGCCAAGATACGAACCAATTCCTCCTGCATGATATTCCTGGTCTGTGCATCCAATGCTCCAAAGGGCTCATCCATAAGGATGACCGCAGGATGCATGACCAATGCACGGGCGATACCGACACGCTGCTTCATACCTCCGGATAATTCATGTACGCGAGAATCGGCAAAGCGCTCAAGACCGACCGCTTTGATATAACGATCTGCCCTTTGTTCGCGCTCTTCCTTGGGAACACCGGCTATCTCCATACCGAATTCGACATTTTTCCTGACACTTCTCCATGGGAAAAGTGCGAAGTCTTGAAACACCATTCCTCTGTCGGAACCTGGTGCGGTACATTCCTTATCTCCGATCGTGATCTTTCCGCTGGTTGGCTGAAGCAGACCGGCAATTGCCCTGAGGATAGTTGTCTTTCCGCAACCGGATGGTCCGACGATCGAGATCAACTCTCCTTTCTTTACATCCAAAGTAAAGTCGTCAACAGCCACGGTTTTTGTATCGTCTGTCTGATAAACCACCCTGAGGTCCTTTATCGACATCAGAACATCGCCTTCGGGAATGTCCTTGTATAACTCATCGGTACGGTCTGCTCTGACGCGATCCTTACTTCTGTATGCGGGACCTTCCCTGATCATTTCTCCCTGTTCATTATCTCCGGTCATCAGACATCAATCCCCATTCTCTTTGTGATAATCTTATGGATATATTCTGCCACACCGGTTGTCAAAAGTCCCAATACTGCAATCACTACAATTGCCGCAAAGGCACCTGGCCAATATCCCAATGTAGCCTGCTCCGATAAATAGAATCCGATTCCGGCCAATGTAGGTGCATATAACTCTGCAGCCACAATACACATCCAGCCGATTCCCAATCCGATCTTGACTCCGTTCATGATATACGGAACGGTAGACGGCATCAGGACCTTCATGAAGATCTGTGAATTGGACGCCCCTAATGTTTTGGCCGCATCCACAAGGGAACCGTCGATCTTACTTACACCAAAGACCACGTTGGTCAATAAGGGGAAGAAAATACCGACAAACACGACCAACATCGGACCCGTACTGTAGTTGATGGCAAGGATCAGGATAGGTGCCCATGCAATAGGCGCGATCGGCCTGAGTACCTCGATGATAGGATTCGCGAAGGCATTCAATGTTTTGAATGTACCCAAGATCAAACCTATAGGGATAGCAACGACCAACGCCAAGAGGAAACCCTTGAGGAAAGTTGCCATACTGGATCCGACATACTGCCCCAGACTTTTCTGTGTGATACTGTCACCGTTATTGATCAGATCGATCAATGCATTCCATGTCTCCAACGGAGACGGAACGGCCGGTGTGTTAGCCAATATCGACAGCACCCACCAAATCTCTACGAAGAGAACCATCGAGATTGCTATTATCAATAGACTTCTGACGGCCCTGTGATATTTGTTGTGCTTGTCATACTTGAAATCCATGGTATCACTCTGATATCAGCTTACTGTTGATCGATGTGATCGTCGCGGGCGGAGCTCCGATAAATCCGAAATTAGCTTCACCATTTTGAAGTGCCGTTGCAACACCGGCACCATTTGTTTCTGCGACCAGAACAATATTGATACCGCACTTATCAAAATAACCAAGCTCTGCTGCAACACGGAATCCGATTTGGTGGATATCTCCCGTAATGGCAGCTACGGCTATTGTTGTATGTGCACTCGAATAATAGTATTTCTCATCGGAAGCCAGATTGGTTGTCACTGTGCTGAGGTAGGAATCATCCACAAACTTATTTGCAAACTGTTCCGAAGCAATAATATCATTTTTTGAGAAACCCAAGCTGTTCAAAGACACTTTCAAATTTCCAAGATTGTTCAGACTCTGAACAAGATCGGCAACATCGGCCTTGAGCGATGTCAGTTTACCATCATCATCACCATAGGTGTAGATGATGTTGCTTAATGCGTTCATAATGATATTGTTTGAAATTCCAGTCGTGTACTTCGAACAAATCTCAACGAGTTTCGAATATTCTTCACTTGTGGTATCATCTAACGCAAGTTCCATCCAATCTACGGCCTTCACATATGCGGCCAGGAATCTCTGTGTAACGTCAGCGTGGTTGTTGATATACTTTGTAGCCCCTGCGAGAACACAGCATGTGTGATTGGGATAGAAGTCTCCGGTAAGTGCCAATTCATCAAACTTATCTACAGTAATGATCATCGAATATTGAGGCTCCCAAAGAATACCTCCGTCGATAGTTGTAGTGTCGCTTGTTGCAATAGACGCATTCGTTACACTGCTAACATAATACACGCAATTGCAGGATATGGATGTGTCCGCCCCTTCGGTATAGGGGATGAAAGACAAACCGGTTGCCTCCACGATCTGCTGAAGATAAATATGCTGAATACTTGTTGTTCCGGGAGTACCCATTACCAGGCCGACCCAGGCATGTTCATTTGTCTTATCTGTGTAAAAGAAGGGATTGCTCGGATCGCTGCTGTCTACGTTGTAGAAACTGACATCATTGCGGATAACTCCCGCGCTGGTAACATATTCTGAATCAATATACAATCCGGAACCCTCAGTGTTTACCCTTGAGAGAACCGTATATGATGTCCCGGTGTCCTCTTTATCATTAAGGGACGAATCATAAAGGATGATCGCTCCCTGTCCAACGATAAGAACCACCAGAATCGCAATTGTGGAAATTGTGTTTTTGTTCATAAGACTCTTTCCTTAGAATTGAAAATGAATATCAATATATTATACTAATGTGTATGATTTTCCATATTAGGATAAATACCGACATGCTTATTCCAAACGTACAACCAATTTAATCGATATTGAATATAATGGAGAAGGTGCAAGGGAGGGGATTTGAACCCCTGTATCACTAAGAACAGGATCCTAAGTCCTGCGCCGTTTCCTAGCTTGGCTACCCCTGCTTGATTACCCTCAAACATCCCCCTCTTAATATTATTTTGTTATGATGAAAGGTCTCCTGTCAAAAGATAATATATTGGGATAATTAATACCAGGGTCCCGGAGACATTAAATGACAGACATCTTGGCGAAAGACGGAAAGCAGCTCCTTCTGGGAAATGAAGCAATAACGAGAGGCCTCATCGAAGCGGGAGTCAAATTCGCTGCAACATATCCCGGAACACCTTCTTCCGAGATCGGAAACATACTCGAGACAATGGCCGACAAGGCCGGAATGTACTTTGAATTCTCATCAAATGAGAAAGTGGCCCTTGAGACCGCGGCCGCGGCGGCATCATCCGGAGTCAGATCGTTCACCTTCATGAAACATGTCGGACTCAACGTGGCCGCAGACCCCATGATGACACTGGCCTACGCGGGTGTCAGAGCGGGAATGCTTATCATGTCGGCCGATGACCCGTCCGCTCACAGTTCGCAGAACGAGCAGGACAACAGATACTACGCCACACTTTCAATGCTCCCGATGATCGAACCGTCCACACCCCAGGAAGGAAAGGACATGATCAGAGAGGGATACAAAATGTCGGAGGAACTCACACTCCCGGTGATCTTCAGAACGACCACCAGGGTAAATCACGCACGTTCCGTCGTCTCCTTCGGAACCGTCGAGTACTCTCCTGCAAAAGGACATTTTGACAAGGACGACAAACGTTTCGTCAACATCCCCGCATTCGCCAAGCTGAACAGGGTAAGACTCCTTGAACTCAACAAGAAAGCACAGGAACTGTCCGAGATCTCCCCTCTCAACTATGTAGAAGGTTCGGGAGATGTCGGTATCATCACATCCGGTGTCTCTTACACATATGTAAAAGAATTCACATCCGGCGCTTCGATATTGAAGCTGGGATTCACCAACCCTCTCCCCGAAAAGAAGATCGCCGAATTCATCAAGGGAAAGAAATACATCATCGTGGTCGAGGAGCTCGAACCCTTCCTCGAGGACCAGGTACTCCGTATCTGCGCCCAGAACCAGCTGAATGTACCCGTTTACGGAAAGAGGTCCGGACACCTCCCCAGACAGTGGGAGTTCTCACCGGACACCATGAAAGGCATCTCCGAACTGATCAAGGTCGAAGAAATGCCCGTTCCCATGGCCCAATGCGGCGTCAAACTTCCGGGAAGGCCTCCGACACTCTGTGCCGGCTGTCCCCACAGGGGAATGTACGCGGCCGCCAAGAAGGCAATGGGAAACACTGATCACGTATACTGCTCCGATATCGGATGCTACACCCTCGGTGTACAGCCTCCGTTCAACACCGCCGATTTCATCATCTGTATGGGCGGCGGAGCCGGAGCTGCCGGAGGTTTCTCCCAGGCAACGGACCAAAAGGCCGTGGCATTCCTCGGAGATTCGACATTCTTCCACGCGGGAATACCTCCCCTCACATCCGCTCTGTTCAACAACCACAAGATCGTAATGGTCATCCTGGACAACAGGACCACCGCTATGACCGGCCACCAGCCCAATCCGGGAACCGGAAGGGCGTTCGGAAATGTGAACACCGAAGCCATAGACATCGAGACCATGGTCAAAGGTGTCGGGGTCAAGTTCGTCGAGACCGTCGATCCTTATGATGTGAAGAAGGCCGTACAGGTCATGAAGGACGCTCTTGAATACGACGGCGTTGCAGTTGTCATCTCCAAGAGGGCATGTCCTCTAGAGCTGAAGAAACAGAAGAAGCTCGTAGCCAAGAAATGTACCGTCGACACCGAGAAGTGCATAAAGTGCTACACCTGCCTGAAGATGATCGCGTGTCCCGCCCTCATCAAGAACAAGGACGGAACGCTTTCGGCGGATGTCACTCAGTGCATAGGATGCGGAATGTGCGCCAATGTGTGTCCCAAGGGAGCCATCAGCGAGGTGAAACAATGAAATACAGCGTCCAGATCGTCGGAGTCGGAGGACAGGGTGTCCTTCTTGCATCGATGGTCCTCGGAAATGCGGCCATGAAGGCCGGATACAAAGTATCCATGAGCGAAGTTCACGGAATGGCCCAGAGAGGCGGAAGCGTCCTGTCTACACTCCGTTTCGGTGACAACGTCATCAGTCCTCTCGAGTGTACCGGCGGCGCAGACCTGATCATGGGATTCGAACCTGTCGAAACATGCAGATCGCTGTCGCTCGGAAACAAGGATTCCAAGATCCTGATGAATCTCGATCCTGTGTTCCCCTCGATGGTCGCTGCCGGATTCGAAGAATACCCCGATATCAACGAACTCGTAAGCTCCGTCAGGAAGATAAATCTTCACGTCGTGACCATCGAAGCGACCAAGATCGCCATAGATGCGGGAAAGGCCGTTGCGGCAAATGCCGTCATGATCGGCGCCGTTGCCGCCACCGACGGATTCCCCCTGTCCAAGGACCTTCTCAAGGAAACCCTTATGGAAACCGTCCCGGAGAAGTTCAAGGACCTGAATGCCAAAGCATTCGACATGGGCTACGACTCGATGAAACACTGATCAAAGAGGGCTTCGGCCCTCACCCTTACATTTTTACTGATAACTCTCAACTGTCGATCTGGAGTTATAACGAATAATATAAGAAAATGAAGAGGAAGAGAAGCGGTTTTACAGTTCAGTACTGAACTGCGGAAGCCTTTCTGATATCAACGATATCGCTGAATTCAGACTGTTCCTTCTTGGGCATCGTCCTTGCGACGGTGTCAAGCTCATTTCTGATGAATCCGGGGATCTTGTCGGCGGAGGCCTTGATGTACCTGGCGATACAGGAGTTGACCTCACCGAAAGCCGAGTCCAGAGTGAAATCGGGCATCTGTCCGACGATCAGGTTATTCTGGAATCTTGTGACATTCCTGCAGACGCTTCTGAGGTTACGAAGTCCCTCGGCGGCAGAACTGAGTCTGGATGTCTCGAAAGAGAACGGTTCGATTACTATGCTGAAAACCATCATCCTCATCTGGCTGCAAAGATCGGCGATAACGGATGCCGCTCCGGTACCTGTTCCTCCTCCGAGTCCCGCAACAATGAATACGGCATCGTGACCGACAAGTGCCTGACGGATCTCTTCCTCATGCACCTGTGCGCACTTCTTACCGAGTCTGGTGTCACCGTGAGTGCCTTCACCCCTGGTGACCTCCTTGCAAATGTAGATCTTCTTATCGGCGGATGCTGACATGAGCGCAGTCTTATCTGTATTGACTGCTATGGTATCGAACGTTGTAAGAGAATCCCTGAGATAGCTGACGACATTGCATCCCGCTCCTCCGACTCCCAGTACCGCGACACGCGGCTCGAGCGCTGCTGCGCCCCGAATATCTTCTGACATTTCGTGCATCCCCTTTTGTAAAGCGTTTATCGATCGCCGGACAGACGCGCCGAAGCGTTCCCATCCGACTGCCGGACGATCGTAATCCCATCCCTTCTGACCCTCATTTGAGGTTCTTTGCCATCTGAGAGGCCCTT
>Ga0172377_10000474_pt1 | contig 37637 bp, 38 predicted proteins | sample Pumphouse3metaG_FD_119749 | JGI IMG/M metagenome (GOLD analysis project Ga0172377, IMG submission 119749) | Leachate microbial communities from a municipal landfill in Southern Ontario, Canada - Pumphouse #3 metaG | ecosystem: Engineered > Solid waste > Landfill > Unclassified | place: Canada... | reverse complement strand
TGGTTTATTAGTGTCATCATTATTATTTTAAGTTTGCTCCAAGGTGGTAAGAGTGAAGGTGCTTCTGGTGCAATTACTGGTGGTGGTCTCAATGTATTCGTTAAAACCAAAGAAAGAGGAAGTGAATTGATTATTTCTTACTTAACTCTAGGATTCGGAATTATCTTTTTATTCTTTGCTTTACTTTGTAGCGTTCTTACTGGTGCTCCAGCAGCCGCTGCCGTTTAATAAAAAAATAGACAGGACGAGAGTCCTGTTTTTTAATGCAATTTTTAAAACAAAAAAACGAGTTTTTCTATTACTCTAATGTAAAAAATAATATTTTTGTTAAAATATATTGTATGGAAAATATAAAAGATTATGTTGAGAAGAAAAAGGTCTTTTTAAGGGAATTTTTTTCCTTTTTAAAAAGAAAACCAGTTTTGGTTATTGTTCAGGTAAATAATGATGAGGCCAGCAATGCCTATATTCGGGGAAAGATTAAGGATTGTACAGAAGTTGGTGTTGAAAGCCGTTTATATCATTTACCAGAGACTACTACTCAAGATGAGTTATTATCTTTAATGGATAAACTAAATAAGGATGATGAAGTTGATGCGTATATTGTTCAACTTCCATTGCCCATTCAAATCGATGAGAAAATTGTTAAGAATTCGATTAACCCAAAGAAAGATGTTGATGGATTTAGCCCTTTAAGCGAACTAATTCCAGCAACACCAAAAGGGATTATTGAATATTTGAAAGATAGCGGTTTTACTTTTCAAGGTAAAAATGCTGTTATCTTAGGTAGAAGCAATATTGTTGGCAAGCCAATGCAAAAGGCGCTTCTTGATTTGAATATGAATGTATTGAATTTGCATTCAAAAACAACTGATGAAGACCGAAAATTTTATATCGAACATGCTGATTTAGTAATCGTAGCAATCGGGAAGAAATACTACTTAGACAACCGATTTAATTTTAAGAAAGATTGTTATGTTATTGATGTCGGAATTAATCGTGAAGATGGTCATTTGTATGGCGATTGTGCTCCCGAACTTAAGGTGTTTTATCAATCTCCAGTTCCTGGAGGAGTTGGTCTTCTTACAAGGCTTGCCTTATTATTAAATTTAAAGGAGTTGAGTAAGTAATATGGAATTTTCAATTAAAAATACCCAAGTATATGGATTGGATTATGCAATTAAAGCAAGTGGAAATCCTATGCGAACTGAATTTGATCGTGGTCCAATGACTGATAAAGATTATTTAAGAGCAGAAAAACTTGGTGCGACTCCTCAAGGTGCAGCTCACGATAATTTCTTAAAAGGAGTGATTGTTCAATTTGATATTACATCACCTTTATATTGGTGGAAGGAAGCCCAAAGATATCATTGGTTAGATTTCGTTAGTAGTCAATCAACAATGCATTGCCTTCTAAAATTTAATGTAGAGACTCAATGCGTTTCCGAAACAAATAAAGAAATTTTAAAAATTGTTGAACGTATAAAGGAAGAATATAACGCAATTCCTGAAGAGAAACTTGTTGAAAAGAAAGAAAAATGGCGTGAACTCGTTGCTTCGCTTCCATGTGGTTTTTGTTTAGGAGCAACAATGACAACAAATTATCAACAACTAAAAACAATTTATAACCAAAGATTAAATCATAAACTTACTGAGTGGCATCATTTCTGTGATTGGTGTTTAACTCTCCCTCGATTTAGTGAAATAACTGGTTGTAAAAAGCTTGAAGAAATAGAAACGGAGAAAAAATAAAATGAAGAAAAGTATTTTAAAAGGTTATGCACATCTAATCGCTGCAAGCGGTGTCAATATTAAGAAAGATCAAGAAGTTGTTATTCAAGCTTCACTTGATCAACCAGAATTTATTCGTCTTTTAGTTGAAGAATGTTATAAGTGTGGGGCAAGGGATGTTTTAGTTTTATGGAGCGACCCAACAATTACTATATCAAACTATAAACACAAAAAACTTGCCGATTTAAGTGCTTTAAACGATTGGCAAACAACTAGATGGCAACACTGGCACGATAAACTTCCATGCAGAATTTATATTGAAAGTGATGATCCAGATGCCTTAAACAAGATGAATATGGATAAATATGGCAAAGCAACGAAGGCTCTCGTTCCTCAAATTCGTCATTATCGTGATGAAATGGATGGAAAATATCAATGGTGTATCGCTGCAGTTCCAAGTGTTGGTTGGGCAAAGAAAGTTTATCCAAACTTATCAAAGACTCAAGCGGTTAATGCTTTATGGGAGGCTATCTTAAAAACTAGCCGTGCTTATGAAGGTGATCCAATCAAAAATTGGGAAAATCACGATATTACCTTAAAAGCAAAATGTGAAAAACTTAATAATCTTAATTTACGTGAGTTACATTATAGAAATAGCTTAGGTACTGACCTTAAGGTTGGTTTGATATCAGATGTTATTTGGCTTGGTGGTGGAGAAGTTGCTGTTGGTAGTAATATTTTCTTTCAACCAAATATTCCAAGTGAAGAGTGTTTTACTTCTCCAATGAAAGGTAAAGCCGAAGGTATTGTATACGCTGCTAAACCATTAAGTTATCGTGGACAAATTATAGATGGTTTTTGGTTTAAATTTCATGAAGGTAAGGTTGTTGAGTATGATGCAAAGGTTGGAAAAGATTTATTAAAACAAATGCTTGAAGTTGATGAATTTGCTTCGTATCTTGGAGAGTGTGCTTTGATTCCTTATGACTCACCAATTAATAATACAGGACTTCTTTTCTTTAATACCTTATTCGATGAAAATGCCAGTTGCCATTTAGCTCTTGGCACCGGGTTTCCAACATTAATGAAGGGAAATGAGAATATGACTCTTGAAGAGATTACCAAAAAAGGTATTAACCATTCTGGTAGTCACGTTGACTTTATGATTGGTACCAAGGATATGAATATTGTTGGTATCGATGATAAGGGACAAGAACATCAAATCTTTAAGGATGGTAATTGGGCCATCTAAGTAAAAAGCTCTAATAGTTAGAGCTTTTTTATATATAGGTTAATTAATTACTAACTTTTTATAAGTTTTGAAAAATAAATCAAATTGATTCTTAATGTTTTTATTATGTTCATAAATTTGTGGAATCTATTAAATTCAACAAGGAGCTTTTAACTTATGCTGCAGAAAGGTTCGGGGTCGTCTATGTCTAAAATATCTTTAATTGGAACAAAAAAATCTTTAAAGTATATTTTGTGATTAGGTAAATCGAGTTTCTCGATTTTTCCATTAAAAGTATATAGGTATCCATCCAAATATATTCTAAAAGTTAAAATATTATCTGCATGTTCTTTTAAAATACGGTCGATTTTACTTGCTTGCTCAACGGATATTTGTGGTTTCTTGATTTTGTGTTTTTCATAAATCATTCGCTCGAGAAACTCATTTTGTTCAATAAGAGCATTAAATGGAAGCCACTTTTTCATTCCACGGTCACTCATTTACGATGTCCTCCTATCTGATTATGTCTCTCTTTAATCGTTGAAGACTTAGTTAATGCACTAGTTCGAGTTATACTATTTTTACCATATTTGGTCATAACCATATCAAGAGTTTTAAACATCTCTTCTTCATCTTCCTGGGTTTTTACATCACTAAATAAAGATAGTTGAGTAGCGGTTTTCTCACTAAAATTAGTATAAGATATTCCAACTCTTCTAATAGGTTTATTTTCACAATAAGTATTAAATAAATACATAATTGATTTGTATAGTTCGCTATTAATAGATGTTGGAGTTAAAAGTTCACATTGATGAGCAAAACCACCCTCAGCCATATTAGCATAGCCAATCATTAAATGAACACAGTTACAATTTTTATTAACTTTTCTAAGGCGTATTGTTAACTCATCGGTCATTTCTTTTAAGATTAATGGCATTTCATCTTTCTTGTAATCTCGCATCAAAACTTGTCCTAAAGATAATCCCTTACTAATTGGGACATATTTTTCTCGAATTTTTGCTTCATCAAGTCCATTTGCATGATTATAAAGTTCCTCGCCTAATAGACCAAATTTATCGATTAATAACTCTTTACTAAAATGAGCTAAATCATAAACGCTATAGATACCTAATGCATTAAGTTTAGCAGTGTAGCCTGCTTTAATTCCCCAAAGTTCACTAATTGGCTTTATTGGCCATAGTTTAGTAGGAACATCTTCATAATTCCACTCAGCAATAAAATCTTTATTATGTTTTGCCTCTATATCATCGGCAATTTTTGCTAAGAACATATTAGGACCGATACCACATGTTGCAATTAATCCAGTTTGATCTTGAATGCGCTTAAGAATTTTAGCGGCTAATTCATGTGGAGTACATTTATATAGTTTTAGGTAAGGACCTATATTTAAAAACGATTCATCAATTGAATAAACATGAATATCGTCTTGACCAACATAGTCTAAAAAAATTGAAACAATTTCCGCACTCTTTTTAACATACATTTCCATACGTGGAGTTGCATAAATCATATCAGGAATGTCTTTTGGTAAATCACGTCTTCGACAACGTGATGGAACTCCCATAGCTTTTAAAGCGCTAGAAACGCTTAAAACAATAGTTGCTTCCCGTCGAGCCGTATCAGTAACTACTAATTTTGCTTTTAAAGGATCTAAGCCTCGTTCAACGCATTCAATAGAAGCGTAAAACGCTTTCATATCTATTACAAAAATTACATCATTTTCCATACAAATATATTTTAATATATTTTTTGTTTATTTTATAATGATTGCATGTTAAAAAATATTTTTGTTATTTTAAGCGCGAGTTGTGCATTACTCGTTGGTTTTCATGACTGCAATTCTAATTCTAGTTTCTCTTGTTCTCAATATAATCTCGATTTAATCAATGATTTATCAATAGAAAAGGTAAAAATGCAATGTAATGAATTCGATAGCGGACAAAAAAGGGACATGTTGTCATTTGCATTACAGGATATACTAGAAAACAATCAAAAGTATTTCTTGAAAAGTGAAATAGATGAAAATTTTATTTCTATCCAAAGCAAAACCTTAACTTTAAATGTTGAATCGATGTATACCATTCATTTTGTCACTAATTGCTCGGTTGTAATACTAGACCAAGTTTGCAATGGCGGTGAATTAATTATTGAACCTACTGAAATGATAAATGAAGGTTATAACTTTAATGGCTGGTTTACTACTAGTGATTTCAGTGCAGTAACTAAATGGAACTTTCAAGTAAACACTGTTAAAAGCGACATGACTTTATATGCCTCATGGACCAAAAATGAACCATGGTATTTAGCGATTTACCATTCTAAATATTTTTATGTTATAGTAGTAGCAATTCTTCTTGCTATTTCCTTTATTATTAGCGCTATTGCGTCTAAAAATAAAAAGAAACATTTGCTAGGTTCATCTAAAGATGTGACAGATGAAAAAGAAAAATCAAACGATAAATAGGAGGTTTTTATGACAACTACCGAAATTTTAATGCTTATTGGAATTATTTTATCGCTTTTACTTTTAGTTGTTGTAATTATCCTTTTAAAGAAGAAGAGTGAAGAACCTAACGAGAATTCAAAGGTTAGTGAGTCTTTTAATAAAAGCATTGGAGAAATGAATGCGAAAGTTGATGCATTATCTTTTTCGTTGAAGGAAAATATTGAATTAAGTGTTCAAAATCAGATGGGCGAACTTTTAAAAGTTCAAAAAGAGCAAATTGAAGCCGATAGCGTAAAATTTGGCGGACTTGAAAAAACGCTTCAAGACAAAATTGAAAATTTAAATAAAGGTCAAAACGAACAAAATGAACGTGAGATTGAAAAGCTTAAAGAATTCGAAAGCAACATTCAAAAGCAGCTTAATGATCAATTTAAGGAAATAAGTGAAAAAGTTAATAATGGTATTAGCGAAGGCTTTGGTAAAAACGCTGAAACAATTACAAAGGTTAGCGAAAGTTTAGGAAAACTTGAAGAAGCTAAAAAGAATTTGGATGCTCTTCAAGAACAAGTTACTTCTTTAAATGGAGTTTTAAGCAATAATAAATCATTCGGTCGTTTTGGTGAGTTATCGCTAGAAAATTTGCTCCACGATGTATTTGGTGATACTCAGGGATGTTATGATTTTCAATATGCTATAAAAGATAAGAACCAAGACATTAATTCTCGTCCAGATGCCGTCGTTTTTATGCCTGATCCAATTAAAACTCTTTGTATTGATAGTAAATTTAATTTCTTACAATACAAGGAACTTTTTGATAACGAAAATACAGAAAATGAAAAAGATGCAAAAGCCGCCTTTCGTGATGCCTTAAAAGGCGAAATTACCAAGATTGCGAACGATTACATCATTAAAGGGAAGACTGCTGAATATGCCATTTTATATGTTCCAAGCGACGGAATTTACAGCTATATTCAAGGTGATGATGTTCTTTATAATTCGGTAGTTACCTATGCCCGTCAAAAGAAAGTTGTAATTGCTTCTCCTTCAACTTTACAACCAATTCTTGCTAACCTTAATATCTTAAAATTTAATATTAATACCCGTAAAAATATTGATAAAATTATTCACGAACTTGATATGTTGCGCAAAGATTACAGCAACTTTACAGACTTATGGGGCAAGTTTAATGAAGAAGTTAATCGTCTTGCCACTAAAACTTCACAGTTTGATTCAAGTGTTAATAAAATTGGCACTCGCTTAGAAAAAATCAATTCGATTGCCCCTGATACATTGTCTGACAATGATGATAAACAAGAGGAATAAGACTTAAGAAGTAAAACAACCCATCGGATTTATATGTTCGATGGGTTTTTATGTGTTTAAATTATGTTTTATATTTAAAAAGCATATTTTTATCTTAAAAATGCATTTCATAGTGATTATTTTTCCGTAAAAGTGTAAATTATTAATTGCGTGGGGCAATAGCTCAGTTGGGAGAGCGTATCGTTCGCAACGATAAGGTCACCGGTTCGATCCCGGCTTGCTCCACCAAATATTTGTTTTAAAATAACTAAACGAAAGTCCTGTATGGACTTTTTTCAATATAAAAGTGTAAATTCTTAAATAATTAATGTACTAAATTAATATTAAGCGAGCATTGCTTTAAAGGTTTTTTAAAAAAATAAAAGTGAATGCTAAAAAAGTTTATAATGGATTTGTGTCTAAATATAATAACTTATTAATAAATAGAGAAAATTATGGATTGGTTTAATTACATCGGTTTAATAATTGTAGTAGTGATTATGATACCTAATATCGTTTTTGCTATAAGAAACAAAAATAGTTTTAATAATGTTTATAAAAATAAAATAGTAGAAATTTTTGAGCAAATAGGCCGTTACGGGTGTTTATTTTTTATGATTTTTAACGTTCCCTTCACATATTTTAATTTTTGGTTTAAAAATGCAGAATTTATATATATTATTGTAAATTCTTTACTGGGTTTAACTTATCTTGTTTGCTGGGCTATATTTTGGAAAAAGAATACTTTAGCGAGAGCTTTATGGCTTTTGATTCTTCCATCTTGTATTTTTATATTTAGCGGTGTGACGCTTTTAAATGCCCGTTAATTGTTTTTAGTTTAGTTTTTGCAACATCACACATCTTGCTAAGCATAAAAAATATATTATTAACAAATTTTGAATAGTTTTCTTAGATAACATCCACATTTTTTTGATATAATATTTCAATTAGGAGTAATTATATGAATAGAGCGCAAAAAACTGTATTTGGGTTATGTTTAGGAATTGCTGTTGCCGGAACTGTTGGTTGTAGTGAAAATAAATATGCTCCACTTTGGGAAGGCAAAAAGAATGACTCGACCTTAACAAGTATATTTATATCTGATTTACATATGGGCATTGACAATGCTTTTGCTGAAAATGTAACCAATGTTCCCTATTTAGTAAACTTTTTGAATCGTGCAAAAGTTACTGAAGATCTAGATGAAATTGTTATTGTTGGTGATATGTTTGATGGATGGTATCTCCCATTTTCGTATGGGGTAATCAAAGATTATAAAACCTTTTATCAAGATGTTGCAAAAAATAATATAGAATTCGTTAATGTTGTTAATAGTATTATCAAGGATGGCAAAATTAAGGTTGTTTATCTTCCTGGAAATCATGATGTTGATTTATCTGAAGACATTGTTGCATCGATTTTCCCTGGAATTACTCAAGCACGTGATGCTGATGGAGTCGGAACTTACCGAACAGGATTAAGAAAAGAAATTGCTGCTGAACACGGCCATCGTTATAACGTTTTTTGTGCTCCTGACAACATGACGGATAAAGATTTACGTAAAAATAGTGTGCTTTTTGGTCCTGGATATTTTTATACAAGACTTGCAGCAACTTCGTTAACAACTGGATTTAATAAGAGAAGCTATGAATTCCCTGATTTCGGAATGCCTCTTCTTGCAACTCCAGAGATACTTAGCGCCTATAAATTATATAAAGTTTGGGATGCGGCAAGCAGTGCGATCGGCGTACCAGGAATGGGTTTTTATGATAAAGTAATTCCTTGTGGTCTTGCTGGTTATGATGATTTTTATGCGATGTCAGATTTAGTTCCTCTTTATCGTGATGGTAAATTAACTGATACACTATTTAAAGGTATTGATACTAATTGGGTAGAACTTCAAAAGCAAAACTTAGTTAATGTCATTCAAGATTATGGTGAAGCTGTTTTTGAAAGTGCTGAATTAGAGGCAACTGATAGAAAAGCATATAACGATTATTTCGATGTTGATAAATCAGTAGAAGTAGTAGTTTTTGGCCACACACACGTTCCATTATTGTATAAAAACAAAGAAGATTACCAAAAAACAACTTATGTTAATACCGGAACATGGATTGATCACAATATTAACGGAGATAACACTACAAGAACTTACGTTAAGATAGTTTCTAGTAAATCTAGCGACGATGTAACTCTTTTTACTTTTAATCCTGAAGAGTAAAAATTTTTAAATTATTTATTAATTTCAAGACTCTAAAAATTCGTGAATGTTTTCTATTTAAAAAAGTCATTAACTTTTAATGACTTTTTTGATTATCAATTTTTGTTTCTAATCATTTAATAGTAGTAATATGTATTGAGAAAAATTATTTAAACATTAGCTTTGTATTTTTCAAGCATGTGGTTTAATTCATCAATTACTTTTTGACGTAATTCGATAGGGGTTAAAACTTCAATGTCGTGCCCATATTGCAAACACCAATAGAAAAAGGCGTTTTCATTTGCTTTTATTTTTGCAGTTGTTAAATCAGATTTTTTTGAAATTTTTACATTTTTCCCGAACCAATCGAATAAATCATGAATTACGTGTTCATCATAAATCTTAATTTCAGCAGTTATCACCTTTCCACCAAAAGTATATACGTGTTCGTTAATGTATTTCGAAATTGAAAAATTACGGCCTAAAACATCTACTTTAGGCTTTGCATCATATTCTTGAATTTCAATATTTGTCATAAATTCAACACGTAGGCATGTTATTGAATCAAATCTGAAACTGCTTCCAATTAAGTAATATCGGCCAAAATTATTAATTAAATAATAAGGTGAAAAACCTTTATTTCGCCATCCATCTCTTTTTAAGCACAGTTTCCCGTTTTCATCATAAATTAGATACTGAAAACTAATTTGTTTTTTGTTTTTAATAGCTTCGGAAATAAGATCTATGTTATAGAAAACTGCTCTGTTTTGGGTTCTATTCACATCAAAATTTTTGTTAAGATATGAGAAGTCTTTTCTTTTATATTTGCTTAAATCTTGTGAAATTTCTTCACATAGTTTTTCAGCTTCCTTACCGGCAATACTTTTACTAGAAAAAATTGCATCAATTAAATATTGAATTTCACTATCATCAAATTGGCGGGCGAATAAAGCGTATCCGCCACCTTTATTTTTATTGACATCATAGCCAAGTTCTTCTAATAATAATAGAGATCTAGAAATTGCTTTTCTTTCAAGTCTAATAGAGAAATGTTTATAGATTAGATCACTGATTTGCTGTTGCGTTAAAAAATGATTCTCATCACTTTCTTCTTTGAGAATTTTTAAAATATAAACAAGAGAAGCTTTTTTATTTTCCATAACAGTATTATATTATGTTCATTGTACCATTTTTAGGACATAAATAACAATACTGTTTATTTTTTTAATTCTTTGGTTAAAATAGGTTTAAGAAGGTAATTAATCGATGATATCTAACTTTTCTACAAGTGTTATTAAACAATTAGGTTGTTATGTTTATCGATTTGTTGATCCAAGAAACCACGAAACTTTTTATATTGGAATTGGACGTGGCAATCGAATCTTTGCTCATTTAGAATGTTCACTTTGCTCTTATAATAATGAAAATTATTTGAGAAAAGGAGAAAAAGTAGATTTGCTTGAATATGATCGTATAAATACGATTAAAGAAGCTGGCTATAAAATAGAGCCTCTTATTGAAAGATGGGGACTTTCATATAACGAGGCTCTAATTATAGAAAGTGTTTTCTTCGATTTTTACAAAATGGACAAATTAAGCAACAATTGCTTTTTTTGGCAAAAAGAACATGGTCAAACAACAGTTGATAAATTAGAAAGCAATCTTTATTGCGAAGAGTATCAGGATGATGAAAGTAACCCAAAATATATAATCATCAAGGTTAAAGACGAACGCTTAAAAATTGAGGGAAGAGAAAAAGCGACTTCAACAAATATTTTACTTAGTTATGACAAAGCTCAATCATACAAATATGTTTTAAGTGTTTCTTTTGGTGTTGTTCGTGAAGTTTATAAAGTAAAAGAATGGAAATGCGATCAGTTATCGTGTAAATGTAGTTTTGTAAGCGAGCCATGCGAAAAAGGGATTAGAGATATATTCCTAAATAAGAAAATTCCAGATGCATATTTGCGCAAAGGCCTTGCTAACCCAGTTTTGTATTCGAAAAAAATTACAAAAGATGACTTAGAACTAATTAATTGTTATTAATAATTAAAATTTAACTATTTTAAAAAAATAAAAATCGAGTTTTATTATTTTTTATGTCTTTATGATAAAATAACCTTAGTATTTTGGAGGGTTTAATATGAATATTGGAATCGTTGGTAGTGGTTCTTGGGGTGTTGCTCTTGGAACAGTCTTAACAAATAATAAACACGAAGTTTTATTTTTGTGCAATCAAGAAATACAAAAAGATGAAATAAACTCTAAGCATACTTTAGAAATTTATGCACCAGGAATCGATCTCGGTAATCATGTTAAAGCAACTTCAAGCTATAAAGAGTTACTTGCTTTTGCCAGCACAATTGTTATTGTCGTTCCAAGTGCAGCGATTGAAGATGTAATTAATAAACTACGTAGTGAAAAAATACACAACGCAACTTTAGTAATCGCAACAAAGGGTTTAATTCATAAAGAAACAATAAATGAATTTATTCGTCATAAATTAGATGTAAGAAAGAATAATATAAAAATTTCGATTTTAAGCGGTCCTTCTTTTGCTAAATTTGTTTTAGAAAAGAAGATTACTTGTGTTGTTAGTGCTTCGAAAAAAATGGAAACAGCAAAAGAAGTTGCTGAATTATTTTTTAATAATTATTTTAGAGTGTATTTATCAACTGATGTTAATGGAGTTGAATTCTGTGGTGGTTTTAAAAACGTTATCGCTTTAGGTGCTGGTATGCTAGATGGAAGAGGCGAAGGAAGCAATGCTCGAGCTGCCTTGATTTCTCGAGGTCTTTTCGAAATGAGTAAATACGCAAGAATTTTCAATGTTAAAAAAGATACTTTATATGGTTTAACTGGTGTCGGTGATCTTGTTTTGACTGCAACCGATATGACAAGTCGTAACTATTCGCTTGGTTATTATTTAGGAAAAGGAATGCCTTTTGAAGAGGCTTTAATTAAAGTCAAAACAACTGCAGAGTCTATTGTGACAATCAAAGAATTATATGAAATTAGTATAGAAAATAAGATTGATTCACCAATCATTCAAACCATTTATGGAGTTTTATATGTTCATAAATCAATCGATGAATGTTTAGCAGTTTTAATGAACCGAGCAGCTAGAAACGAATTTAGTGAGTAAAAATTTCTTATTGATAAGTTAATATATGCTATAATAAGTAACGATGAAAGACAAAACTATTTTAGTTGTCGATAATGATAAAAGCTCCGCACAAAATATTATCAAAAGTCTAAAGGGTGAGGGATATAATGCTTTTTATGTCGAAACAGCTCAAGAAGCAATCGATACTTGTATTAAAAAAATTATCGATATGATTATTCTTGAACTTAACCTCGAGGATAAAGACGGAATGGTGGTTATTGATACCATTCGTAGTTTTACTAATACCTTACCAATAATTGTAGTTTCAAATAGAATTAATGTTGAAAGCAAAGTCATGGCTCTTGATACTGGAGCGAACGATTATTTAACGAAACCATTTAATAGTTACGAATTATTTGCGCGTATTCGTAATCAATTTAGATATATTAAAGAAGAAAAACAACATTTATTTATTAATGGCAATTTAACTATTGATTTTGATGCCAAGACAATTTTTATTAATGGAATCGAGGTTCATTTTACGAACTTTGAATATAAGATTGTTGTTCTTCTTGCAATGAATCTTGGAAAAACTCTTACATATGATTACATTATTAGTCATGTTTGGGGAAAAGACGGAAATGATCAAAATGGTTTACGAGTCTTTATGGCTGGTATCCGTCGCAAAATTGAAAAGGATACCCGAAGTAGTAAATTAATTCGCACGGATATTGGTGTTGGTTATCGAATGAATAAAGTTATCTGAGAAATTCAGATAACTTTTCTCTATTATCTACAAAAATTTTCTTTCCTAAGTTAAAGTAATAATTTAGTTTTTCGTTATCATTTTCTAAATGTTTTAAGACAATATTTTCGCTTGGAGCAAGGATAAACAATTTACTGTTAGAGTAGTTATTGAGTTCATCGAATTCTTTATTGTAATTATTGCGTGAATTTTCTAAAGAAGCTAAATAATTAGGATAATTTTTGTAGGCCAATCTATAAAGCCGCATCATAAAACGATCTTGCTTAGTTTCTTTTCTGTAGTCAATTGGTCTTGTAGTGATTATAACAACTTTATCAAATCCATCCAAAAATGCTTTTTTATAAGGAAGAGGGTCACTATCTCCGCCATCAAGATAAAAATCACTGTTAATATGTACAATTTTTGAAACAAGAGGAATTGACGAACTAGCTTTTATGCATTCGTTAAAATTCAAGTAATTTTTTTTATTAAAATACTGGGGTTTTCCGGTCAATAACGAAGTAGCAACTGCGACAAATTCAGTTTTTGAGTTATCATAAGTTTTTTGATCTAAAGGTAATATTTCGTTAAGCTTATTAAAATAATAATTAAAATCAACAAAACTATGCTTACGAATAATATTTTTGATGGATTTAAATTCTTTCGCTTTAAAAGTTAGCGAGGTTGCTGAGCGACTGCGCCCTTCTTGTTTGCTGATGAAGTTCATTGCGTTTAAAGCGCCAGCACTAACAGCATAAATGCAATCAAAAGAAATATTGTTTTCTAAAAAAGAATCTAAAATTCCAGATGTAAAGATTCCGCGGGCTCCTCCACCTTGAAGAACTAAGGCAGTTTTCATACTTTTAGTATAAACTAATGCAGCGTTTTATCTAAGAGTTTTTAAGGATATATGTATCATAAAACTTAAATAATACGAAATTAGTCTTTAAAAATTTTCTTCATTTTAGGTTATAAACACACAATACAAAAAATACTGATTAATGTTTTAAAAAAATTTATCAAATTGATAATGTTGTTTTTGGTAGGTCATAAAGTTATGATTATGTTGTATCTAGAATAAAAGATATTACAATCAATAGTACAGCAGTAATAAATTGCAATGTGTCAATTGTTTCAACTGGTGATGCTATGATTGAATTGATACCTAGATTATTGATTTTGTTACTTTAAGCACTATTATCTATTCATTGAATTGTATCTATATAGATTATTAAAACATTGGCAACACATTTATTTAACGATTAATATAGATTGGAATGATATAGACAAGTATGTCTATGTCGATTAGGAGAAAAAATTGAAACAATTTGTAGGAAAGATTTTAAACATTTTTGGGATTATCGGTTACATAGCAACGATACTTTTTATTGTTGCTTCTTTTCTTGCAACACTTTTAATTGGAGTAACTTATGTTGGTGATGTTCGTGAATTCTTAGTTGCTCCTCTTGGAGCAAATTACATAATCGAAATTATTGTTTATATTTTCGGCTTTTTGCTTTCTGCTTTCGTTATATTTTATCTTCTAAATTGTCTAATTCACAATCTTGTTGGAAAGTTCACTTTTTTACTTAGTTTGCTTTTGATTATTTATCAGGTTTTAATGTATTTTTTATTTATTTATATGAAAATAAGTTTTGAAGGTAATTCACCTAACGGATTGAATTTATACTTCATTTATTGGGCGGGAGGTTTTAGCGTTTTCTTTAGTTTCTTGATATTTGTTGGGAATGCTTTAAATATTCATCAGGCAGGTAATGTATGAGCGCCAAAATTTTAACGAAAAATCAATTAGCTCGTATGCCTGCTTATTTATTGACAATTAAAAAGTTAAAAGGTAAGGGTTTAGGTTTTGTAAATGCTCAAATAATTGCCGACGACTTAAATTTAAATGTTGAACAAGTGAAAAAAGATTTAGCATCTGTTGCGAGCACAAGCGGAGTACCAAACAAGGGTAGAGAAATTAATAGTTTAATTCGCGATGTTGAAAGCGTTTTAGGCTATGATGATATCCATAATGCAATTATTGTTGGAGTCGGGCATTTAGGTTCCGCTTTATTAAACTATGATGGATTTGAGGAGTATGGTTTAAAAATTGTTGGTGCATTTGATACGGATTCCAAGAAAATCGGTACCAAAATTAATGGTATAAGAATATATGATGTTAAAACACTAAAAAATGTCTTTAAAGATTATAATGCCAAAATTGGAATTATTACCGTTAATCGCACAAGTGCCCAAGAAGTGGCGAACATTTTTGTCGAATGTGGGGTCTTAGCGATTTGGAATTTTGCACCAATAAATTTGGTGATAAGCGATCCAAAAGTTATTTTATCAAACATGAACATGGCGACAAGTTTAGCCGTTCTTTCGCATCAGTTATATTTGAAAAAAGAAAAAAACGACAAAAATCGTAAAAGTTTTGAATCTAATGAATAAGAATATTCTATAATATAGGTAATTAGGAAAGGGGGAAGTTTATGAACGAATTCAAGGGATTAGTCGAAAACGATATTAAAAAAGCCAATGTTTTTATTTGTGGGATTCCAAGTGATAAAAATAGTGTTTATAGACATGGAGCGGCTTTATTTCCACGTACCTTACGTAGTGCCTCTTATCTTCTTCCGCCAACTGATATTGTTGGTAATAATTTAACTAAGATTAAACTTTATGATTGTGGAGATTATGCTTACGAAGATTTAAATAAACTTACTAACGAACTGCAATTTAATTTTTTAAGTAAAGAAGGTTTCCATATTATTTTTGGTGGCGATCACAGTGTAACAATTCCTGCTGAGCGTGCTTTTTATTGCAAATGTTTAAAGCTTAATAAAGAACCGGTTATTATTCATCTTGATGCTCATCTTGATATGATTAACGAGCACGATGGGAATAATTTATCGAATAGTTCCGTTATCGCTCGAGCAATCGAGTATGGTTATAGCGATAAGAACATAACGATTATTGGAGCGAGATCTTTTGAAGTTAAAGAAAAAGATCTACTCACTAGTCATAGTAAAATTGACGTTTTTAAAGCCATTGATTTAAGGAAATTGGCTGTAAGTGGATTAGCCGAATATTTAATTAATAAATATGCCGATAGCAAGTACCTTGTTTATCTATCGGTTTCGCTTGATGTATTGGATCCAAGCTTTGCCCCTAGTGTTCAAGCACCAGTTGCTTTTGGTTTAACAAACTATGAAACAAGTGGAATTATTGGAGCCTTAGTTAGTGGACTTAAGGTAGATTGTGTTGATTTTGTAGAAGCAACCCCTGCTTTTGATGCGAATGGACAAACAATTAGTTTAACTCTTAAATTGATTTATGAAATGTTTGCTAGTTTAATTAGTAGTGAAAACATTAATTAAGATGGAATGGAACGATCTTTTCAATAATATAAAAAATCAAGAGTACTCAAAAAAACTTAATTCTTTTTTAGATGAAGAATACAAAAACAAAATTATCTATCCATCTCGAGAACATGTATTTAATGCATTTAAATTTACACCTTTAGATAGTGTTAAAGTAGTGATTTTAGGTCAAGATCCCTATCATGAACCAGGTCAAGCAATGGGTCTTGCGTTTAGTGTACCGGTTGGTGTTTATTTGCCTCCATCTTTAGAAAATATTTATAAAGAAATTGAACTTGAGTATGGAATAAAAATGAATCATGAAAATGGCGATTTGACTTATCTTGCTCGCCAAGGAGTTTTATTAATCAACCCAATTTTAACTGTTGAAGAGCACAAACCGTTATCTCATAAATCAAGAGAATACGAACTTTTTTTTAATGATGTGCTGACTACCCTAAATAACCTAGATCGCCCACTTATTTTTATGCTTTGGGGCAATAATGCACGTCAATTTAAAAGCCTTTTAACTAATCCAAAACACTTAATTCTTGAAAGTGTTCACCCATCACCTTTAAGCGCAAATCGAGGCGGGTGGTTCTATAATAACCATTTCAAAAAAGCGAATGAATTTTTGAAAAATAATCATCTTACAGAAATTAAGTGGCTTAACAAATAGTTACTTTTTCTTTACAATTAATGGAAAAAAGTTGCTGTTTTTATTGTACAAAGAATGATTTATATTAAAACAATATTAATGTAGAAAAATCGCCGTTAAAATTGTTGAATAACAAGTATAAGAAGGTCAAAATAGACCTAGTAAGTTAATCGAGCCGTATTAATCGCATGGTTGTGTTTAAAAGGTTTCGTGAGAATAAGTTTATACATAAAAATTCGTAATCTTTTAAATATTGGCTAATTGTGTTACCTCATCGTTGGAATAGGTAATATGGCAAGAGAATTATTCTACTAGATTACTTACTTAGGAAACATAATAGGAGGAAAAAAATATTATGAAATCTAAGAAATTCGTTTTCGCGATGATTGCTGCTTTAGCTGTTGTTGGGGCTGCAGGATTAAGTTCATGTGGTGGAAATACTGAGTCAAACGTAATTAACATTCAATTTGTCCCAAGTAATGATCCAGCCACTTTAGGTGCATTAGCCGCTCGTCTTGAACCAGTTTTAAACAAGATTGAACCAAATTATCAATTTAAGATTACTACTGGAACTAGCTACGCTGCTTGTACAGAAGCTATGCTTTCAGATCAAATCGATATTGGTTTTTTAACTGCTTCAGGCTATGCTCAAGTTACTTTACAAAACCCAGGCAAAGTTAATGTTTTATTAACTAGTGTCCGTAAAGGTTATAAGGTCCAAGTTGATGATTATAAAGATGATGTTGCTAAACAAATGGCTGCTATGAATGGCGAAATTAGTGGTTATGAATATTTAGGTCAACAAAGTGATACCGATGTTAACTGGTATACCTCACAACTTTGTGTCGGAAATCAATACTATAAAGATGCTAATGGTGATGGTAAGATTGATATTCACGATATGGCTGGATTAAAGATTGGTCGTATGGGTGCAACTAGTGGTGCTGGTTATCTTCGTCCATTAAAGTATTTAAATGATAACGGTATGGAAATGGTTGATAATCTTACTGATAAGACTAAACAAATTCAAGGTGTTGAAGAAGCTAACTACGGTGCTGCCTATAACGATATGCAAAGTGGATTAATCGCCGGTTTCTGGGGATTCACTGATGTCCGTTATGCTCAAGGTTACATTAAGACCGATAGTGCTTACTATCAAAAAGCCGAAGCTTTTACTTTAAGTAAATGTGTCGCTATTACTGATGGTATTTATAATGATACTATCAGTACTCGTAGTAGTTTAAGTGCTGCTAAACAGAAGGCGGTTGTCAATGCTTTCAAAACTGCTGTTGCTGATAATAAAACCGTAGTTTATAACGATGGTACAGCTGATGTTACTCCATCTGGAATTCTTTATAAAGTTTATTCACACAGTGGATACACTGATGCAAAAGATTCTGATTTTGATGGTGAAAGATCATTCTATAAGTATTGCGTTGATCATAACCTTATTAAATAATCTATATAGTATTTGTTGCTAGATAGAGAAAAGAGAAAGTTATGATTAAATTTGATTCCGTTGATAAGGTTTATTCTAATGGGTATAAAGCCTTAAAGAACATAAATCTTACAATAAATGATGGTGATTTTGTTTGCATAATTGGTTTGAGTGGTGCTGGAAAATCAACACTTCTTCGTACCATTAATAAAATGCATGACATAACTTCTGGTTCTCTAGTTGTAAATGGTGATGATCTGTCAAAGGCAAGTGGTAAAAAGTTACGACTAATTCGTCGTAATATCGGGATGATATTTCAATCATTTAACCTTGTTAATCGTTCTAGTGTTTATAAAAACGTTCTCGCAGGTAGAGTGGGTTACCATTCTACCTTTGAGACGATTTTTGGACTATACACAAAAAGAGAGAAGATGTTAGCCTTACAATCCTTAGATAAACTAGGAATTTTGGATAAAGCGTTCGTTCGTGCCGATCAACTTAGCGGTGGGCAACAACAACGTGTTGCGCTTGCTCGTGCCCTTACTCAAGAACCAAAATTGATTTTGGCTGATGAGCCAGTTGCTTCGCTTGACCCCGTTACTACTTTGAGCGTTATGGATGATTTTAAGCGCATTAATAAAGACTATAAGATCACAATTGTTGCAAATATGCACCATGTTGACCTTGCTTTAAAGTATGCGACACGTATTGTCGGTATAAAAAATGGCGAGATTGTTTTTGATGGTATGCCAGAAGAAGTTACTGATGACATTACAACTAAGATTTATGGTCGTGCATTAAAGCACAGTGAAAAACTTGGAGATTTAGAGAAACATGACTAATTCAACCTTTAAGGAAAACAATGCTTTATTTTGGCATAAGATTTTCTATCGAACGGTTGTAGTTAGCGTTGATGAAAATAATAACCCTACAAAGACGATAGAAAAGAAAAGAAGCAAAGCACTTCTTTGGTTTTTGCTTGTGGCGGTAATTTTTGCTTTGAGTTGCTGTTTTATCAACCAACCTAAGACAATTCGTTTAGATCAAATTCAAGTTATTTTTGGTCAAATGTTTTCTCCTTCAATTTGGAGTTTAAAGACTTATGATCAATATTGGGCTTATTTATTTAATACAGCCATTCCGGCAATTTGGGATACGATTGAAATGGTTCTTATCGGCACAACTTTAGGCACTATTTTTGCCTTCCCATTAATGCTTATTGCCTCAAGTAATATTGTTGTACACGAATATATTTATCAACCTATTCGATTTTTCGTTGACTTTATTCGTACAATTCCAACTTACGTCTTAGCAATTTTATGTACAGTTTTCTTCGGACTTGGCGAAACTGCTGGTACCTGGGCGATTGCTATATTTACCTTAGGAATTATGTTTAAGTTGATGTATGAATATATTGATACTTGTGATATGAATCCTTTTGAAGCCAGTATTTCGACTGGTGCTTCAAGATTAAAGGCATTTTGTGTCGCTTTATATCCACAAGTTAAACCAATGTTCTTTTCAAATTTCTTATATACTTTTGAAATCAACATTCGTGCCTCAGTTATTTTAGGCTTTGTTGGAGCTGGTGGTATTGGTCAGATGTTATCTAATGCTATGAATGCTCAGCAATATGATAAAGTTGGGGCAATTTTGATTCCATTATTTGTTCTTGTTGTTTGCTTACAATTATTGAGCGGTTATCTAAGAAGGAAGAGTCTCTAATATGAAAAAAGAAAAAAATCGTGTTAGCGAAACTGATCGCTTAGAACGTGAAGAGAAACATAAGAATAGTAAATTGAACAAACTTCTTACTAAGTTACACTTACGTGGATACGATACTTATCTAAACGCAGAAGATGCCTATAAAAAGCGTCCAATGCTTTGGATTTATGATCTTGTTATTGCTCTTATTTTTGTTGGAGTTGTTCTTTACTTTGCTCTTGATATAAATTTTATGAGTACTGTTACCTATAACGGAACAAGGCTTGGCGAATTATGGAAAGGATTTATAAATCCAAATTGGGATTACTTTTTTGGCATTAATACATTTAGATTTAGTGAATCAGTTATCTATAAGATTATAGAAACTTTTGCGATTGCGTTTATAGGAACAACCTTAAGTTCGCTTTTCTCAATACCTTTTGGCTTTTTTGCCTCGAGAAAAATCGTTGGAAAGTACTCAATAATTAGTGAATTTATATTAATTGTTATTCGTACCTTCCCTGAGATTCTTTTTGGCCTTATTTTGGTTAAGGTTGTTGGTTTTGGTTCATTTGCAGGTATTACAGTCCTTTCAATTCATTCGATTGGAATGATTGGTAAGATGTATAGTGAACAATTAGATGTTATTAATGATCAACCTCTTGAAGCTTTGGATGCTTGTGGCGCTTCGCGCTTATCGCGTATTAAGCTTGGAGTTATTCCACAAGTTGCTCCTAACTTCTTAAGTGTTATTCTTTATCGTTTCGATCTTAATGTCCGTACTGCATCATTACTTGGTCTTGTTGGTGCTGGTGGCATCGGATACGATATTTGGGTTAACTCCCAATTCAATACCTGGAGTATGTTAGCTCCGTTACTTTATGGAGTCGTCGTTTTAATTATCTTGGTCGATATCGTTTCAGGATTATTAAGAAAGAAGCTTATTTAAGTAATTAGCCGGACAAAAAAATGTCCGGTTTTTTAATTCTTTAAAATTTGCATCATATGCGGTAAAATAATTTTGGGAGCTATGAGAACATGGCTGAGATTAGTGTGAAACTCACTTAAACCATACCTGATCTAGATAATGCTAGCGTAGGAATTTATTAAATTCTATCTACCATTATCAGGTAGATTTTTCTTTTAAAAGGAGGACATTTATGTTTAAAAAATTTTTAAAAGAATATTGGCCTGATATTGTTTATGGGGTCTTCGCTCTATTAACAATAATTTTCTTTTTTGTTCCAAGTTTTAATCTTGTTTTAAAAGATACTGAAGGCTCTAAGTCGTACTTTGCTTATAGCATTTTTGATTTACTTAACGGAAGCAGTAGTGCTTATAGTGGAATAGAGTTTGGTCCGAATTATCTTTTAATTTTATTTGCTGCATTTCCGCTATTTGCTTTTGTTTTTTATTATGTAGCTATTTTTAAAAAAATAAGCAAACCTAAGTTTTACGTAATTGATAATGGTTTTGCATTAATTTTCACTTTAATTTCATTGTTTGCTGTTGTTTTTCTTGATAAGTACACGGTTTATTTTAATAAAGGGATGGCAGAAATTATCAATTTTAAAGAGATTGAACCAATTTCATATAGTTATGGTATCTATCTTATCAGTCTTGTCGCGATTGCGTTGCTTACGATTAGAAAACTTTTTGATAAGATGAATTTTACAATTTATGATATTAGCGAAATTGCGATTCTTTGTGGTCTTGCCATTATTTTAGATAAAGTTAAGATTCCAATTGGAGCAACTGGTGGATCAATTAATGCTTGTGCAGTGCCACTATTTTTAATTTCGATTCGTTTTGGCTTTTTTAAAGGTTTGATTTCATCAAGTATTGTTTTCGGTATTTTAAGTTGTATGGTTGATGGCTATGGTTTTCAGTACTTTCCTTTTGATTATTTGATTGCTTTTAGTGGATATGCTGTTGTTGGCCTTGTTTATCATCAACTATTAAAGCATACGAAGAAAAATCTCAATGAAACAAAACGTAAAAGAATTGATCTTATTAATTTGAACATTGCGTTTTTAATTGGCGGTATTGCTTCATGGTTAACAAGGATGACTGGTCACATTATTTCTTCAATAGTTTATTATGAATATACGTTTGAAACAGCTTTTATATACAATGTAATTTATGTTAGTTTTTCAATTTTGACCTCGCTTGTTATTTGCTGTGTGCTCTCAAAACCTATTCAAATTATCCTTTATAAATACCCACTTCATAAAAGAGTTTCTATTGAAGATTAATTCTTGTGGTTATTCTTAATAAATAACTATATTTTTGCTATTAAATAAAATACAATATAACTAATATTTGATAGGAGTATTATTTATGAGTTTAAGAAAGAACACAGCAGAAAACGCTGCTGAAATTGCAAAAAAGGCAAAACCGGTTGTTGGAACTGAGCGTAAAATTGAAGTTAAAGAAGAGGTAGAAGATGATCGTGAAGAATTGCTTGTTTCTACTCAAGATGAGACTAAATTAGTTGAAGATATTAATGCTAAACGCCTTGAATATAAGAAGTACGCTGATAAGCAAAAAAAGATCAATTATTTAATTACAGGCATAATATGCGTAGTTTTAGTTACTTGCTTTGCTTTGATGATGATTTTTTCAACTACTGATTGGGTTTTATATGTTGGAATTGGCGTAATGGCCGTTGTCCTTCTCGGAACTTATTTAGCCAGTCGTTATATGCGTAAAAAATTACTTGAGAATGCTGAAGTTTATATTAATTATCTTTACACTCAAAATGAAACTTACGTTTATAGAGATTTCAAAACTGAAGATTTTGTTGCTACTCCAAAGGGCAATCTTCAAGATAAATTCTTTAACGATGCACATTTTTATATCAATATAAAAGGTACACGAAGTAGAAATTTCGTTCACTTTAAACTTGATGGAGTCGAGTATGATGCTTGTGATCTTGCAGGAAATACATTAATTAAAGGTAAATTATCTCCAAAATTCTTAGGAAAATTCTATAGTATAAAACTTCCTATTGATACTTCTGATAAAGTTACTGTTTTCCAACTTAAAGGTGGGAAACTTTCAGTACCAGTCGATAATATCGGAGATCTAAAGCTTGTTGAAGGCAACGACACTTATGTGATTTACTCTAATGATGAAAAATATCAAAGTATTTTTACTGATCGTTTAGTAAAAGCACTCGTTTCTTTCGGTAATAAATCACCAAAAATTGATGTCATTTTTAGTATCAAAAATAATCTCATCTCCTTAGGAATTGACTACGAAGATGAATTCTTAAATATTCCAGTTGATAAAGAATTTACTGTTAATAATTCTCGTATTTCGAAAGAAGATTTTAAGAAAGTAAGAAAGATTGTTGAAATTTTAAGCGAAAATAAAAAGGCTAAATTAGATACTAAAAATAACGAAACAAAGTAACTTTCTTTTTAGTGAGATAAATATGGAATCATTAAAAGGAAAGTGGATTGAGGTCCAAGGTTATAAACATGATGGCGGAATGCATCGAATTTGGGATGCGGTTTTTGTTGTCGACGAAGGTGAAAACTATATAGTTGTGGCTTCAAATCGCACAAAAGTTATTGAGCATGACTATCGAATATGGCATACAAAAGAACCAGCTATTATGATTTTTTTCAAGGATAAATGGTTTAATGTTATCGCAATGTTAAAGGAACAAGGGGTTACCTATTACGTTAATCTTGCATCGCCATACATTAACGATAAAGGAACGATAAAATATATTGATTATGATCTTGATATGAAACTTTATCCAGATAACCAAGTTAAGATAATCGATGTAAAGGAATATGTCTTTCATAAAAAGAAATATAATTATAGTGATGATATTGATACTATTTTGCGATTTAATCTTAAAGAAATAAAGAGTATTATGGAAAGTCGTAGTTTCCCATTTGATGATCAAAAGATCAAAGAATATTACGAAATATTTACAAGGGAAACGGCTAAATGAGGTTTATTTATGGAAATTAAAGTAATTAGTCGAAGTCATGACGTTACTATTGCTCTTGGAGAAAAGATTGCTAGTTTCTTAAAAGTTGGTGATGTCATTACTCTTGTTGGCGATTTAGGCGCAGGAAAAACAACATTTGTTAAAGGCGTAGGTAAAGGATTAAAAATTAAAGATGATATAAATTCGCCAACTTTTAATATTCTTAAATGTTACTTTGCAAAACCTTTAAATCTTTACCATATTGATGCTTATCGTCTTGAAGACGTGGCACGAGAAAACAAAAATATTGGTTTAGAAGAGGTTATTGAAGGCGATGGAGTTTGTGTGATTGAGTGGCCAATGTTTATAAAAGAATTTATAGATTTTAAAAGTGTTTTAAATATTGAGATTCGAATTAATAAAGGTAATGTACGAAACATTACTATTAGTAGCGAAAATACTCGATATAAAGATTTATTTCTTTCTTTGAAGGATTTTAAAAATGAATAGTTTATTACTTGATTCAACATATAAAGATTTATCGGTTGGTCTCGCTGTTAATGGCGAAGTTTTTGAAACTGTTTACGAAGCGTATCAAAGACAAAGCGAATTAATGATTCCAGAAATCGATAAAATTTTGAAAACCCACAAGGTAGCTCCAAAAGAAGTTAATGAAATTGTTGTTACTCATGGACCTGGCAGTTATACTGGACTTAGAATCGCTTTAACAATTGCTAAAGTTTATAGTTATGCAGTCAAATGTCCTTGCTATAGCTTATCGAGTTTAAATGTCCTTGCTAAACTTGGTAGTCCTTCGATTTGTTTGATAAACGCAAGAAGTAATCGTAGTTATTTTGGAGTATATCTCGACAATAAATGCTTAGTTGAGGATACTGTGATGAATAACGACGATGTGAAGAAATATATTACCGAACATAAAGACTATGTTGTTTGCGGAGATGCAAGTTACTTGGGTCTAGAAGGATATAAAGCAGATTTACTGAAAAATATGTACTATTTAAAAGGTGAATCAAATTTAGTAAAAGATATTTTTACTTTAAAAGCGACATACCTAAAGGATTAATTATGGAAATTAGGAAAGCTAATGATTATGATCTAAAACGTTTAGTAGATCTTGAAAATTTGTTCCTTGCACCATATAGCGAGAAACAAATTTATTATGAGCTTCACGAAAATCCTACTAGCAATGTTCTTGTTGCTGTTAATGATGTTGGCTTTGTTGTTGGCTTTATTGATTTTTGGATTACTTTTGATTCAGCAACCGTTTGTCAGATAGCAGTTGATAAAAATTATCAAAGACAAGGTATTGCGAAGTTGTTATTTAACGAAACATTTAAAATATTAAGAAATAACGAAGAAGAGACAATTTTATGGTTGACTCTGGAAGTTCGCGAACATAACGAACCTGCTCTCAATCTGTATAAGAAACTTGGGTTTAAGTACGTGGTTACCAAAGAAAAATATTATTCGAATGGCGAGAATGCCATATACATGATGAAAGGACTAATTGATTAATATGGATAAATTAAGCGGTGAAAAAATAATACTTGCGATTGAGTCAAGTTGTGATGAAACTGGTTGTGCAATTATTAAAGGTGATACTTTAATAGCGAATGCGGTTTCTACTCAAATCGAAATTCATCAAAAGTATGGTGGAGTTATGCCAGAAATTGCATCACGTTTGCATCTTGAAAATGTACTTGTAGTAATTAATGAGGCACTTGTTAAAGCAAACATCACTCTTGATGATTTAGATGCTATTGCAGTTACTAGGGGACCTGGGTTAATTGGTGCTCTTCATGTTGGCTTACAAGCGGCAAAAACCTTAGCGTTTGTTTTAGGAATTCCTTTAATCCCCGTTCATCACTTATGTGGGCATATCTATGCAAATGAATATACAAATCAACTTAAATTTCCCTTACTTGCTGTAGTGGTGAGTGGCGGGAATACAGAACTTGTTTATATGAAAGATAATCTCCAATTCGAAATAATCGGTGAAACGAAGGATGATGCAATTGGCGAATCGTTTGATAAAGTAGCTAGAGTTCTAGGCCTTCCATATCCAGGTGGCGTAGCAATTGATAAGTTATCAAAACTTGGTCAACATACATATAAACTTCCTATGCCTATGCATGATGGGACGCTAAATTTCTCATATAGTGGACTTAAAACAGCGGTTATTAATATGGTCCATACTGCAGAACAGAATGGAGCAAAAGTTGATATCAATAATATGGCAAAATCTTTCCAAGATGTTGCAGTAGGAGAAATTATTGATCGAGTTAAAAGAGCTACCTCAAAATATAAGTTTAAACAAATTGTTCTTGCTGGTGGAGTTAGTGCAAATAGTTATTTAAGAAGTGAAATTGTTGACACTTATAAAGGCAGCGATATACAAGTTATTATTCCTCCAATTTGGTGTACAACCGATAATGCGGCAATGATTGCAAAAGTTGGTTCATATCTTTATAAGGAAAAAGTATTCGCTCCATTAACATTAGGAGTTGATCCTTCTTGGAAAATTGAAGACTATAGAAAATTTTAGAGTGTTATAATATTAAAGTATTTATTAACGGAGATAGTTATGGAACGTAGTTTGACAGTTAGAAAGTTGTATCTAGATTTAGCTGATGCTAAGTTAGTTGATGGTGCTAGTGTCCACATTTATGGTTGGATTAAATCTATTAGAAATAATGGCAGTGTTGGTTTTATTGAGTTTAACGATGGAACCTATTTTAAGAGTGTACAACTTGTTTTTTTAAAGGAGAATAATTGCTTTGAAGACGCAAGTAAAGTCAAATATGGTAGTTCAGTCGAGATTAATGGCAAAATTAAATTAACTCCAGATAATCCTCAACCATTCGAAATTACTCTTGATAGTGTTAGCGTTGTTGGTGATTGCCCAGAAGATTATCCTCTTCAAAAGAAGAAGCATAGTTTCGAGTTTTTACGTGATATTGCTTATTTAAGACCACGAGCAAATACCTTCCAAGCATTATATAGAGTTCGTAACACACTATCTTTTGCTGTTCATAAATATTTCCAAGAACATGGTTTTCTCTATGTTCATACCCCAATTATTACGGGAAATGATGCAGAAGGAGCCGGAGAAGTTTTTAAAGTGATTGTTGATCCAAAAAATCCAACCGATTTCTTTAAATCAAATGCAGTTTTAACCGTTAGTGGTCAACTTCATGTTGAACCATTTGCTTTAGCGTTTAGAGATGTCTACACTTTTGGTCCAACTTTTAGAGCTGAAAATAGTAATACTCCACGTCATGCAAACGAATTCTGGATGATTGAACCTGAACTTGCTTTTGCGGATTTAGGTGACGATATGGATTGTATTGAATCTTGTTTGAAATATGTTATTCAGTATGTACTTGATAATTGCAAAGATGAAATGAAGTTCTTTGATAGCTTTATTGAAAAGGGTACTATAGAAAAATTAACAAAAGTTGTTAATGCTCCATTTGCTAAAATGACTTATACTGATGGTATTAAGTATCTCCAAGAAGCAGTGAAGAAAGGCCATAAATTCGATTATAGCAATATTGAATGGGGCATGGATCTTCAAAGTGAGCACGAACGTTATTTGACAGAAGAAATTGTTAAAGGACCTGTTTTCCTTTATAACTTTCCTAAAGACATTAAGGCTTTCTATATGAAGCGTAATGATGATGGAAAGACTGTTGCGGCTACTGATTTACTCGTTCCTACCGAAGGAGAGATTGTTGGAGCTTCCCAACGTGAAGACAATTTTGAAATCTTAGATAAAGTAATGCAAGAAAAGGGCAATAAAACTGAACTTGAGTGGTATTTAAATTTAAGAAAATATGGTGGATGTCCACATAGCGGATTTGGAATTGGTTTTGATAGATTGTTAATGTACATCACTGGTATGAAAAATATTCGTGATACTGAGCCATATCCACGTGTTCCAGGAGGTTTAAAATATTAATGGCAAAACTTGAACGAAACAAAACAGTCTTGACTCCTAAAGTTGATAAGAGTGGTTCTCGAACTCTAAAACGCGAAACCGTTGAGGTTGAACGTGTTGCACCAGAAGTTAATCCAAATAGGGAAATGCAATTAAAAAAATCAAGAATGAGAATGATTGTTGCGTTCTTTATTCTTGATCTTGCTTTGGTTGCAGTTATTGTTTATCAAGTTGTTACAATTTTTATGCAAATTGCTGGTGCTGCTGGCACAGTTAATGCTTAGGATCGTAATTATTAATATTGTTGTTATCTTGATTTAAATTTTGATTATTTAGACTACTTTGTTGATTCTGATCAACGGTAGTCTTTTTATTTTGATTAATTTGATCAGCATATGGATTAACTTTATCAAGATTATAAAAGTGAGTAATGTCGATAGAAGATAAATCTTTTGAGTAGATTGATTTACGAAGTTGACTAATGCGGTATAAACGTGAAAAATAAGCTTGAACATTAACGATATACCAAATAAATCCAGTTGCAGCAAAGATAAAAATAAAGTAATTCGTCATTTTTTCATCAGTTAAAAAGTGTGGGTAATTGGAAATAGTGATTCCTTCAAATCCAAAAGGAGCGACATATCTGACCTTTGAAAAATCAAAGGTATAAAATAAAGTTGCTACACCAGTTTTATCATCAAAAATTGATTCGGTCCAAAGACCATTTGTTGCGTGATAACTAAGGTAAATCAAACCACCAATAATCAGTAAGATAATTGGTATAATCGAAGCTTTGAAGAAACAAATACGATTCTTTTCTCGAGAAATTCGGACAAAATCTTTAGGCTTATCACAAATTCGTGAAATAACGACATTTGTCATATAAACATCAACTTTTTTTCCTTGTGCTTTCATGGTTTTTTCAATCAAATTACCAATAAACCCAAAGATAGCGAAAACCAAAATAACAATTAGAAAAATTACTAAAACAACCTTTAAAAAATCTTGTGTTTTTTGAGACATGATAAAGAGTACATTATTCATATTTATTTGTCTCCTTCAATCTTTTTTGGCTCATCTTCATGAGTTAAATCGATGATATTTTCATGAGATAATTGATTTTGTGTAACTTGCCCATTTTGTGAAGCAACATTCTTCCCATTAACATTAAAATTAAAAGTAACCCCTGGAGTAGTGTTTTGTGGAACGGGTTGTGAAAAGTCTCGAGAATTGTTTAAAATCTCAATAGCTTTTATATCTTCTGGAAGTGTAAGACCAGTGCTTTTTCCTCTAAAATAATTAATAATCGTTTTAAAGAAATAAACAATCCATACAACTAGTAAAACAATTCCATAAATTGCAAAAAAGACTACTCCTAAAGGAAGTAATATAATGTAGATTAAACCCTTCCCAAGTAATTTTAATAAGTTAATCATTGTGCTTTTTCCTCGTTACTTATCCTTCGATCAATAATATCTTTAAGGTTAATCATAAGTCCTGTAATCGATAATACAATTGGGAAAATTAAAAGCGAAATCATTGATTTAAGAGCATTACCGCCAAACTGATAAAGCAAAACATAGTCAATCCATGCTAGTACAAAAGATATAAGTATTATAACATTTAGATAAATCTTTTTTGCTCGCATTAACTTAAAAGCTATAACAAGAGTAGCCACTAGAGCAATTGCCAGAAATAAAAATGACAAGGTATAAATCTCCATCATTACAAAAGTGAAAGTAAGTAAAGACAATGCAAAAGTTAGAACATTCATATGAACAGGAGGGTGCTCTTCGTCTCTCATTTTATATGAAAATTTGGTAAGTTCATCTTTAGTAATCAAGAAAACAAAAAATTCTTTAAGTGAAGCAACAAGAAATAGTCCGGCATATACAAACAAATATATGTTTTCAAGATTCTGAATTGCAAAGAAAGAAAGAATATAATAAATAGTGTCTGTGTTATAAATAAAATTCACGAGTGGGATTAGCGATATCTCACACACAAACAACACTATAGAACTACAAAAAAAGGCCATTGTAGTATCAAATTTTCCTTTTACACATAGAGCGTAAAAAATACCACTAATCAAACTTGGAAGCAAATAAAGCAATGTATCGCTAAAATTGGTGGCAGTTGTCGCAATTCCTAAAGCCATTGAAGCAACAAAATAATATGGATAATATTTCAACTTAACATTTAAAACATATATTGTTGAAACGAGTGGCAAAAAAGATGCTAAAAAGTATCCTGCAAAAGGAATATAACTATTTGCAGCATTTAAAACAACATTTAATGCAACCATCAATGCGGTAAGAGCAATTGATTCACGAAGAGTCTCTCGTTTACTAAACGCTTTCATTTATTTTATTATACAATGTTTGTTGTTTTTGATATATATAAAAGTAGTCTAAAATGTTATAATTGTACTACTTATGAATTACGAAAAAGAACTTAATAAAAATCAATATACAGCCGTTACTAGTGATGCTCAGTTCTTAAGAATTATCGCAGGGGCTGGAAGTGGAAAAACAAGGGTATTAACCTATCGAATTGCCTATTTAATTGATAAAATGTCGGTTAATCCTTATAACATTTTAGCAATTACTTTTACTAACAAAGTTGCTAAAGAAATGAAATCAAGAACGATAGGATTATTGCCTGAAGTAAATCTAAGGGATTTATCAATCAATACTTATCACTCTTGGTGTGCTAGATTTTTGCGCGAAGAGATTCATGTTTTAGGTTTTCCTCGTAGCTTTATTATTATGGATGAGGATGACTCTCTCGCATTAACTAAATCAGTTGGCGAATCTTTTGGTTACAAAAGGGGCGATGATCATAACAAGAAAGCTTTTGAATTTATAAAAGCGCAAAAGTGTTATGGCCGTCTTCCAAGCGATTCTGAAAAAAACGTTATGGGTCACGAAGATGAACTTAAGTATTTTTATGAATATGAAAAACTTAAGAATCAAATGTTTCAACTAGATTTCGATGATTTAATTATTTACACAATTCGTATTTTAAAAACCAATGAAGATGTGCGCGAAAAATGGACACGACGATATCGTCATATTCTAATTGATGAATTTCAAGATACAAATGATCTTCAATTTCAACTTTTGACCTTGATTACTGACAGTAATAGCAATGTTTATGTAGTCGGTGACCCAGATCAAACAATCTATACTTGGCGTGGAGCTAATCAAAAAATTATTATGGATTTTAACAAGGTTTTTCACCCAACAACTACGATTACGCTTGACGAAAATTACCGTTCTACTCCAAATATTTTAAAAATTTCAAATGCTTTAATTGCAAAAAATAGAGATCGTTTTGAGAAAAATCTTTATACTTCAAAACCAAATGGAGCTGAAGTTGAACTTAAAGCGTTTTCTCGTGCTATTGATGAATCAAATTTTATTGCGAATAAAATCGAAGAACTGCGTTTTAAAGATAAGAGTTTAAAATATAATGATTTTGCGGTTCTTTTTCGCTCATCATACTTGACACAAAAGTTAGAAAATGTTTTGGTTGCTAAGCACATTCCTTATAAAGTTTATGGGTCTTTAAAGTTCTACTCACGTGCAGAAGTTAAAGATTGTCTTGCTTACTTTAAGATTTTGATGGATGAGAATGATGATATTTCTTTTGAACGTATTGTTAACATTCCTCGTCGTAAAATTGGCGATAAATCCGTCAGCGTTTTAAAAGTGGAGTCGGCTCGTGACAATCTCTCAATGATTAAGTATCTTAAAGAAATTCATAAACATGATACTGAACTTAAAAGCACTGTTATATCTTCGTTAGAAGGTCTTTTTGAATTAATGAATAAAACTCGTGATAAGCTTCTTGAAAATTATGAAGCATATAGCGAAGTTTTAAATAATTTCCTTAAAGATATTGGGTACTTTGATTACCTAGAAAGTGACGATGAAACTAAAGATAAAATAGATAACGTTAGAGCTTTGATTGATGATGTTCGTAGTTTTTTAAAAAGCAATCCTGAAAGCAATTTCACTGAGTATCTTCAAAATGTCACGCTATTGAGTGCTCAAGATGATATCACCGATAGCGATACTGTAAGTTTAATGACTGTTCATACCGCTAAGGGACTTGAGTTTGATTATGTTTTCTTAATGTGTCTTGCGGAAGGTGTTTTTCCAAATGGTAGAGCATTGCTAGAAAATCCAAAATCAATTGAAGAAGAAAGACGTCTTGCTTATGTTGCGTGTACTCGTGCTCGTAAGCAATTATTTTTATCATATAACAGCGACTATAGTCATAGTTTAGGAAGTTATCCGCTTCCTTCACAATTTATAGATGATATGGGATTAAAACCAATTGTTCATAGTTTTACTCCATACTTTAACTCTAGCGAAAGTAGCAAAACAAAATATCGTTATTCTTTTGATAAGGGACCTCGCCATGAACAAGCATTAAACGGTAATATTATTGATTTAAGCAAGCATAATGATGTGAAATGGAATGTTGGAGATATTGCGATTCATCAAGTATTTGGTGAGGGAAAAGTTCTTAAAGTTGAAGATGATATAATTGAAGTAGATTTTAAAGATTTCGGAAAGAAGAGTTTGCTTGGGAACCATCCAAAATTAAGCAAAAAAATTGGAGGCAATTAATATGGATTTTATCGAAGCAAAATTTAAATATAATGAATTAATTAAACTAATTGAAAGTTATGCAAAAGCTTATTATGTTGATGATAATCCGCTTGTAACCGACCAAGAATATGATAGTAAATATCAAGAGTTAGAAGCGATCGAAAAAGCGTATCCCGAGCTTATTGATCGAAATAGTCCTACCCAAAGAATAGGCGGAACGATTCTTGAAGGCTTTAAGAAAATTACGCATAAAGCACAAATGATGTCGCTTGGTGATGTTTTTAATGAAGATGAATTGCTTGATTGGAACCATAAACTTTGTGAATCGATAAATCGAAAAGAAGTCACTTATTGTGCAGAACTCAAAATAGATGGTCTTGCAATGTCTCTTGTTTATGAGGATGGTGTTTTGCAATATTGTGCAACCAGGGGAGATGGAATGGTTGGAGAAGATGTTACAACTAATGTTTTAACGATTCCTTCAATTCCTACTCGTATTAATCTTCCGGGAAGAGTTGAAGTTCGTGGTGAAGTTTATATGCCTAAGAAATCGCTTGAAGAACTAAACAACGAACGAAGTAAAAATGGCGAACCATTGCTTGCGAATGCTCGTAATGCTGCGGCGGGTTCAATTCGTAATCTCGATAGTAAAATTGCTAAAAGTCGAAAGCTTGATGCTTGGTGGTATTACTTTACAAACGCAAAAGATTTTGGTATTAAAACTCACTTTGAAGCACTCAAAAAACTTGATGAACTTGGCTTTAAAACGAATAAAGATCGACGTCTTGTAACTGGGGAAAAAGAAATTATTGCTTACATCGAAGATTACACGAAAAAGCGTTCAAATTTACCATATGATATCGATGGAATTGTTCTTAAAACTAATGACTTTAATCTTTACGATGAAATTGGGTTGACTGCAAAAACACCAAAATGGGCAATTGCGTACAAATTTCCTCCTGAAGAAGTTATTACTAAACTTGAAGACATCGTTTATACAGTTGGTAGAACAGGAAAAATTACTCCAAATGCAGTTTTAGATCCAATCCGTGTTGCGGGTTCGACTGTTCAAAGAGCTACTTTACATAATGAAGACTTTGTTAAAGAAAAAGGTTTAATGGTCGGAGATTTTGTTGTTCTAAGAAAAGCTGGAGATGTTATTCCAGAAGTTGTTGGGCCGCTTATTGAAAGAAGAAACGGTAACGAATTACCTTTCAAGATGATTACTACTTGCCCAGAATGCGGAACACCTCTTATTAAGGTTGAAAATATGCATTTCTGTCCTAACAAGAGTTGTCCATCTCGATCAATTGAAGTTTTAATCCATTTTGCGAGTAAGGATGCAATGGATATTGAAGGTTTAGGCGAAAAAACTTGTGAAGAATTCTTTGCTCAAGGATTTATTAAAAATATTTTAGACATCTTTAATCTTAAGAATTACAAAAATGAGTTAATGAATACTGATGGATGGAGCAGCAAATCAGTTAATAATTTACTTGATTCGATTGAAGTAAGTAAGAAGAATAGTTTAGAGAGGCTGCTTTTTGGTTTAGGAATCAAAGAAGTTGGCAATAAGATGGCTAAAGAGCTTTCTCGCTACTATAAAACGCTTGATGCAATCGCTAACGCAAACGAAGAAGACTTACTTAAAATGAGTGATGTTGGTGAAGTCGTAGCCTCTTCAATTTATTCATATTTTAGAAATAAAGAAAATATTGATTTAATTGTTGCCCTTAAAGAACTTAATGTAAATATGACTTATTTAGGACAAACAAGTGTAAATGAAGCAGGTTTCTTTTATAATAAGACAGTGGTTTTAACTGGTACTCTTTCTATTTTAGGTAGAAGAGAAGCCACCGAAATGCTTGAAAATCTTGGTGCACATGTTAGCGGAAGCGTTTCTAAAGTTACAGATTATGTAATTTATGGGGAAGCAGCCGGATCTAAATTAACTAAAGCACAAAATTTAGGGGTTAAAACGTTATCGGAAGAAGAGTTTAGTAAAATATTAGAGGAGGAAAAAGAGAATGAAAGCAGTAAATAAAGACGTTTTAAAAGATGCCGCTAATCGTTTGCTTTTTGATATGTCAGACGAACAGTACGATATGTTGCTTGAGGAGTTTCACATTATTCAAACTCAATTTGAATTAATTGGAAAAATTAAGGGTGTTGATGAAACAACTCCAATGACTTTTTCTTTTGATGTAACAATCTCTTTAATGCGTGAAGATGTGCCATCTACCCCTTTAAGTCGTGATGAAGTTCTTAAAAACGCTAAGAGTGTCCAAGATGGACAAATTAAATTACCAAAGGTCGTATAATTATGAGCTATTTAGATTTATCAATTAGAGAAATTCATAATGCCTTACTTTTAAAGAAAGTAACCATTGTTGAACTTGTTAAAGAAGCTCTTGAGAGAGCAAAAAAAGATGATAATAATGCTTTCGAATGCATTCTTGAGAAAGAAGCCTTAGAAAAAGCAATTGAATTAAGTAAAAAAGAGATTCCTAATGAGAATTATTTTTATGGAATTCCTTATGTTGCAAAAGATAATTTTAGTACTAAAGGGGTGGAAACAACCGGTAGTAGTAATGTATTAAGCGGTTATGTGCCTTTATTTGATGCAACCGTCATTAAATATTTAAATGACGCTGGAGCTATTCTAATTGCAAAAACTACCCTTGATGAGCTTGCAATGGGTGGCACTGGAACTAGTGGTCATAAAGGTAAAACTTTTAACCCATATGACGAAAGTCATACGCATATGATTGGTGGTTCAAGTTGTGGAAGTGCAGCCGCGGTTAGTGCTGCAATCGTTCCTTTTGCACTTGGTAGCGATACTGGTGATAGCGTTCGTAAGCCAGCAAGCAACAGTGCTCTTGTTGGAATGAAACCAACCTGGGGACTTATTTCACGTTTTGGTTTATTTCCATTTGCTCCTAGTATGGATCACGTTGCTTACTTTACTCGTAATGTAAGTGATAGCGCTCTTCTTTTAAATTTATTGAGTAAACATGATGATAATGATGAAACAAATTCATATAAAAAACGAGATGATTATTTTGGTGATTTAAAAGGTGATGTAAAAGGCAAAAAAATCGCAGTTGTTAAAGAAATTAGAAATTCAATCACCGATGAAGAAATGAATAAAAAGTATAATGATTCGCTTGAATTTTTAAAGAATGCAGGAGCGATTGTTGAAGAAGTAAGTATTAATAAAGATTTATTAACTTCTATTTTTCCTACTTATTTTATTATTTCGTGTGCCGAGGCAACTAGCAATAATGCGAACCTTGATGGAGTTAAATTTGGCCCTAATTACGGGGGAAAAACTTATCAAGAAGTTATGTATAATGCGAGAACCAAAGGGTTTAGTGGTTTAATCAAACGTCGTTTTGTGATTGGCAGTTATAGTTTGATGAGTGAAAATCAACACGATTTATTTTTAAGAGCCCAAAAAGCTAGACACTTAATTGTTGATGCTTTTAACGAAGTATTTAAAACATATGATGCAATCTATCTTTTAGCGGCTCCAAGCCCTGCCTCTAAATTTGACGAAGCAAGCGATAGGCTTAATAATGATTATTTAATCGCTGATAACTATCTTGCTTATGGAAATTTTGGTGGATTCCCATCAATTACCATTCCACTCGGATTTAAAAATGGATTACCTTATGGTGGAAATATTACTAGTAAACCATTTGATGAAAAAGATGTTTTTGATCTTGCTCTTAAACTTGAGAGTTTCACTAAATTAAGTGATGTCTCTTGTTTGAACTATAAGGAAAAGGAGGCTAAATAGTATGAATTTTGAAGCTGTAATTGGTTTAGAAACCCATATCGAAACGAATACAAAATCAAAGATGTTTAGTAGTGCTCCAAATACCGCTGAGCTTGAACCAAATTCGCAAGTAGAATTACTTGATATGGCCTATCCTGGAACAATGCCTCGAGTAAATAAAGAAGGCGTTCGTAAGGCAATTAGAATTGCTAACGCTTTGCATATGACAATCGATGACACCTTATGGTTTGATCGTAAAAATTATTTTTATAGTGATTTGCCAAAAGGATTTCAAATCACGCAACAAGTTCGTCCAATAGGTAGAGAAGGTTATCTTGAGATCGAAATTGATGGTACCAAGAAACGAATTGGTATTGAGAGAATTCACATGGAAGAAGATACTTGTAAACAACTCCATTTTAGTAGCTATACGCTTCTTGACTATAATCGTGCAGGTGTTCCTTTAATTGAAATTGTTACCAAACCAGAAATTAGAAGTGGAGAAGAAGCTCGCAAGTATGTCGAAAAACTTAGAGAGATTGTAACTTTTGCTGATGTTTCAGATGGAAAAATGGAAAACGGTAGTATGCGTTGTGATACAAACGTTTCAATTCGTCCATACGGGAGTGATAAATTAGGTACCAAAGTAGAAGTTAAAAATCTTAACTCCATTGCTGATATAGAAAAGGCTTTAGACTATGAAATAAAACGTCAAAGCGAACTTTTATTGTCGGGAAAACCAATTATTCAAGAAACACGTCGTTTTGATGAGACTAAAAAAGAAACAGTTACAATGCGTATAAAAACCGATGCAGTTGATTATAAATATTTTACTGAACCAAATATTCCTCCAATTAAACTTTCACAAGAGTTTATTCAGGATGCAATTGATACTTGTCCAGAGTTATATGATGCAAAACTAAGTCGTTTTTTAAGCGAATATGGTCTAAATGAAGTGGATGCAAAGAGTATTTTAAGCGACTCCGCGCTTGCTGATTATTACGATAAATGTGCGACTTTCACGAAATCATATCAACCACTTGCGAATTTTATTATTTCAAATGTTCTTTCTATTTTAAACAAGGAAAACAAGACAATTGTCGATTTTTGTGTTGACCCAAAATATATCAGCGAACTTGTTGATCTTCTTGAGTCAAAACAAATTAACTCAAGTCAAGGTAAACAAATTTTTGATAAAGTTGTTAAAGAGAATAAATCGCCTCTTATTTTCAAAAAAGAAATGGGCGCTACCTTAATTAGCGATGAAGAAATAATTCTTAAAATGATTGATGAAGTTTTAAAAGCGAACCCAACTTTACCAGCTGATTTTAAAGCAGGGAAAACTCGTGCTCAAGGTTTTGTAATGGGTCAAAT
>Ga0172377_10000473_pt1 | contig 37710 bp, 28 predicted proteins | sample Pumphouse3metaG_FD_119749 | JGI IMG/M metagenome (GOLD analysis project Ga0172377, IMG submission 119749) | Leachate microbial communities from a municipal landfill in Southern Ontario, Canada - Pumphouse #3 metaG | ecosystem: Engineered > Solid waste > Landfill > Unclassified | place: Canada... | reverse complement strand
TATAATCGCTACAATTTGACAAAAAAAAGTAGCCCTTAAAGGCTTTCACGTACTTTTAGACCTGATGAAGTGTCAAACTCCCGGGTTTTTTCCCATTTTCTCTTCCTATATACCATTTAATCTTTTATACTTTATAACCAAGTAGTAGAATAGTTCTATAATCTTTTTTTTGTTACGGAGGGTAAACAATGATAGTAATAACAGGTGCAAGCGCAACCGGGAAAACAGAGACAGCAAGAGTAATTAAAACTCTATACGGGATTAAAAAAGTTGTGACTCACACCACAAGACCTATGCGAGGTGGAGAACAAGCCGATGTAGATTACCACTACGTTACAAAAGATGTATTTTTAAATATGAAAAAAGAGAATAAATTCGTAGAAACAATGGAATACTGCCACAACTACTACGGCACATCCAAAGCTGAAATAGCACCTGACAAAATTGTGATAGTTGAAACTTCAGGCGCTAAAGTGTTCTTGAGTTTGAATAATAAATCGATAGTCGTTTTCAAATTGTTGGCCTCTAGAAAACTTAGACGCTCTCGCATGCTAGAACGCGGGGACACACTTGAAAACATCAATTCTCGTTTGGATAATGACATAACTTATTTCGATGATTCTAAATTCAATGACCCCAGAATCATAGATATTAATACTGATGATCTCACGCTGGAAGAAGTAGCGCGTAAAATATATTCAACTTACAGTAAAATGATGAATGATTTGCACAAGCAATAACGTCTAATTTATCAAAATTAAAGGGAGCGCAAATTTGCGCTCCCTTTTCATTTATATTTTCGCCGCTTCTTTCTTTCTTATATCAAAGGAAATCATTTTTCTTACTTCGTCCGATTCCACGAGTATATTCGCCTTGCCCACTCCACCTGTAGTGCGCACGTAGAACGAAGCTATTCCACCTATAGTTGAAATGTATTTAGGCCCTACTATTTCAAGCAAACTAGTGGACGTGAGTTTGAATCCTTTTGAAAGATAAGGCAATTCATTGTCTTCTTTATCTACGCAAACCAATTTAACTTCAGCCATATCGTAAGTTTCACCTTCAACAAGTTGGCCGTTACTTAATTCTATATTAATATGATCAAATGTTTTACGAACTATCTTTTTTTGGATTACAGGTTGTCCGCTGACTAAACCAACCATAGTGAATGTTAAATCTGTGCCGATCCATAAATTGTTGTGCTTAGTATAAATAGCAGTCAATTCAGCGGCATTAAGTTTGTGCTTTCTCATGAAAGCAAGAACTCTTAATTTAGTTTTAAGTTTTAATCCATCTATTCCGCCTAACTCGTGTATTTCTTTGAAATAATTGACGAGTTTTTCTGTTTCTTTCGTCCCAAATCTCGACTTATACTCCGATAAATCAGATAGAAATCCATTTGCTTTAATAGGAGGATGTTTTAAATTCGGATAATCTTTTATATCGGGGTAATAAGTTTGAACTAGTTTTTTATCAATGTATAATTCCACCGCTTCACAATTTGTGAGTATATAAAAGTTTTTAACATTCATCTCATCATAATCACCAGGCTCAAAGTAATACATAGGAAATAGAACTACGTGATCGTCCGCTTGGGATTCGTATGCGTAAGCAGCGTACTTTTTATTTCTAAACATATCCATTACACCGTGATAGCAAATTCTATCTCCAGCTCCAAAATCTTGATGAGTATTATAATCTGTCATACACCAACCGGTAAGACCGCATATACCCTCATCTCCCATAAAGTCATCCATCACTCTCAAATGTCTTAAAGCTTGATCAACTCTAGATTCTTCAGGGTCATTTATCTTGGTGGGATGCATGTGACCATTGTGTTCTGTTACCATGTATGGAACTTTTAAAGCTTTTAATAGACCTTTATTCTTTCCGTTGTGCAAAAAATCATTATAGGTATACACATCTTCAAGTAAATTAGATTCCCTAAAATTCCTTACTCCCCCAGTAGGACGAGTAGAATCTAACTGATGCGCTATTTTATTAGTCTCAGAATACAATTTATCATCATCGGGTGATTCATTGATGCGAACTCCCCAAATAAATATAGAAGGGTGGTTAAAATCTTCAACAATCATGTCGGCCACATTATTCAAACAGTTCTTCCTCCATGTGGGATTTTTAGAAATAAACTGCCATCCAGGGATTTCCGTAAATACTAGCAAACCTATTTCATCGCAGCGATTTAAAAAATGCTTAGAATTAGGATAGTGAGAAGTGCGAACCACATTTGTACTCAATTGGTTTTTCAATATGTCAGCATCAAGTTCCTGAAGTGACTTCGTGGCAGCGTAACCCACATAGGGAAATGCCTGGTGACGATTCAATCCAACCAATTTTATCTTTTTTCCATTCAAATAGAATCCATCACTGCTTATTTTGATGAATCTAAACCCGAATCTTTCCGTAACGGTATGTACAGTTTTATCGATTACAATATCTATTTTTAATTTGTACAATCTCGGATTATCTAATTCCCAATATTCAGCTTTAAATCCTTCTAGTTCATACGTTCCATCTTCGTTTGGCTCTAGTTGCCAGTTCTTTATAGCTCTTGAATCTACATCGAGTAAGACAACATCAAAATGCGAATCTTTTTCAATGCTAGAATCAATGTACAATTTCAATTTAGTGAGTGATAGCGGAGAAATACGCACGTGATTCACGTGCTCTTTATTGTAGATAAGCAAAGTGACTTCTCTATATATTCCCGAATAAGTAAGATAGTCTATAACGTGACCGTAAGGAGGTATTTCAGCTAATTCTCTCGAATCAACAACAACAATAATGTCATTTTCTTCTCCAAAATTAACTCGATTGGAAATATCCACGTCAAACGGAAGATATCCACCCTCGTGAACTTGAAGCAATTCGCCATTCACGTAAACGCTAGCCTTTGTCATTACAGCATCAAAGTGCAGTGCGATATATTTATCTTTATACGATTTATTGATAAGTAATTTTTTATAGTATGTTCCTACCTTTTGGTATGATTTCTCATCGAAATAGTTTAAAGAAAGCAATTTAAACGTGTGTGGAATTCTCACTCGAATTCCCTGAATTAGACTGGGGTCTTTTATATACCGCTTGGAAAAATCTTCTACGAATTGCCATCCGTCATTTACTTGAAAAATCATTTTTTATACCTCTGCATTTGACGATAAATATATGAAATCGCTCCGCATATTCTTACAACTTAATAATACCATACACTGACAAAAAAACACCACACAACTTAATGTGCAGTGCCTGTTAACGAATAATTTATCTCTTTAAAAGTTCCCTGTAAAGTTCTTCGTATTTTTTTACTTGTTTATCCCAAGAAAAATCTTCATTCATAGCATTTTCTATCAGGGGTTCCAGTTCATTTTTGCGATACATTTCACAGACGAAATCTATTGAATAATCAAAGCAGTTTTCATCCCAATTCTCAAAACTAAATCCAGTTGCGGATTCTCTATGATCGTAGAATGAACGCACGGTATCATTGAGTCCGCCAACTTTAGAAACTATTGGCAATGTCCCATAATGCATTGCAATTATTTGTCCTAAACCACAAGGTTCAAATTTAGAAGGCATAAGGAAAAAATCAGATCCAGCATAAATAAGATGCGCAAGTTTGTTGTTGTATCCTACAAAAATTCTAACATTTTCAGGATAGGTTCTCGCAGCCCATTCCATACCTTGTTCTAAATCCCACTCACCTTGACCAAGCACGATAAGTTTTCCTTTATTTTTCACTATTTCAGGAAGTATTCTAAGAATCCGATCCATACCTTTTTGCGTTGTTAATCTAGTGACCACCCCAAAGACAGGGCCAGTTGACTTAGTATGGGTGAATCCCATAGAGGCCAACAGAGCTATTTTATTTGTTTTCTTCCCTGATTTATAATCAGCTACACTGAATTGCTTTTCTATTAATGTGTCGATAGCAGGATCAAATTCATCGTAGTCTAAGCCGTTAACAATGCCGAATAAATCAGCTTGCCTACCAGCAATGACATTGCCGATACCGTTAAAACTTTCTCTGTCATTAACCAATTCCTGAGCGTGAGTTCTGCTCACGGTTGTAACTGCATCACAGGTAGAAATTCCACCCTTAAGCATAGAAACCATATCGTTAAATCTAAGCAACCCATTCTCGTAATAAACTCTGGGCAAATTAGTTAAATCGCCAAGAGACATCGGATTGATATAACCTTGAAAAGCGGGATTGTGAATCGTTAATACAGAACGGAACTTAAGCCCAGCATCAGCTAACATTATCGGAATCAACCCTGCGTGCCAATCGTGAACGTGCACAATATCGGGCTTGAAGTTTTTGCCGATTATTGTCTTTTTCACTGCGAGCGAAAACAGCGCAAATCTCTCGGCGTCATCATCGTAGCCATATATGTCATTTCGACCAAAATACTGATCGCATTCTACAAAATAGAAGTTGACGCCATCGCGTTCAACACGAAGGATATTTACGTGAGTCATACGCCATCCCTGCGCCACATCAAAAGAATCGTACCACTCGTACATTTCGTGGACTTTTTTAATTTGACGATAGAACGGAAGGAATACACTCACTTCATTTCCTTTTCTAACCAGAGACTTAGAAAGTCCCCATATAACATCAGCTAATCCACCTGTTTTAACAAACGGTGAGGATTCACCAGCTGCAAATACTATTTTCATTTATACAATATCCCCTCGTTGAATAAATTGGGGCTTCCCCTTTTCACCAACTAGTTCCTTGGCATGTAATATTCTCGCTTCTTTATCACAAACAACATTTTTTAAATGTGTATTTTCAGAGATATATGACCCTGATAAAATGATGCAGTTTTCCAACAGCGCACCTTCTTCAACTATAACATCACGAGCCAACACGGAATTCTTGACAGCTCCTTTAATAATGCAACCGTTCGCAATAAACGAGCCGCTCACTTCTGAATCTATTCCGTACTTAGCCGGCGGAGTATCGTATGTTTTTGTATATAAATCCCAATCTTTACTGAATAAAGAATGGAAAGTATCGTAATCCAATAGTTCCAAAGAATATTGGAAATACTTTTCTAGCGAATCAAAACAGCGAATATATCCTGTGTGCTCGTAAGTATATATAGGCATGTCTTTTGCTAGTATTCCTAGCGTTTGTCTCACGTTGAAAAACGAAGAGGTCTTGTGCCCAACTTGGAGCAACCCCTTTAGCACTTCTTTGTCTATGATATACGTCTCCATGGAGATATTTACGTTATCTTTTTCTCCTTGGTTAACATTCAAAGCGCGCAAAAATCCACGATCGTCGATATCGGCAATATCTTCGCCAATAAATGTTGATCTAGCGTTGTCGAGTTTGTGATACAAGACTGAAATACGATGATGATTCTTAATGTGATCTTCAATTAACGGCCTGAAATCAACGCTGTAAATAATATGAGCAGGAGCGATAACAACAACGTCGCCAACTGTACTTTTTAAATACCACGAATTTTCCAACAAGTTATTTATGTCGTGATTGTACCCTTTTGTATTTGCGTAAGGTTCATCGTACAACAAAGTCAAACCACCTAACTTGGTATTTTCATTCCAAGCGTGTCCAAAACCAACGTGTTGAATTATCGATCTTAAATTTCTTTCCACTAAAACAGCTTGTTTATCTATATTAGAATTTGAAAAATTAGAGAGTGTGAAATCCATAAATGCATATCTTCCTAAGAAGGAAGTTGAGGATGTCGAACGAGTCTTATTTAACGCGCCCAAATCAGGTGACCCGTGTAGGTTAAGAATACCAATTACTTTTGCCATAATTTCCGTCCTCCTTAATTATTCACCAGCAAGGTGTGATGGTCAGATTTTTTAACAACGTGATCTTCATCTATTACAAGCTTGGGTCCAACAATCGCTTTTTTCAAATGTACGCCCGCTTTAATTATAGTGTTAGGCATGATGACACAATCTTCAACAACCGCACCAGTTTCTATAGTCACTTCATTAAAGATAATAGAGTGCTTTACAGTCCCGTATACGATAGCTCCTTGGTTGATAATTGAATTCTTAACAACGGCATCAGGGCCAATGTATTGGGGCGTAGAACGAGTATCGGCTGATAGGACCTTGAATTCATTATCGTAGATATCTAATGTGCTATCTCTATCTAATAAATCCATGTTAGCTTCCCACAAGGAATCGATAGTTCCAACATCCTTCCAATAGCCGGAAAAAGGATATGCGTAAATCTTGCGATTTGCTTCTAACATTTTAGGAATAATATCGCTGCCGAAATCGTGAGTAGATTCAGGATCTTTATGATCTTTAATCAATTCACTTCTAAGGATTTTGTAATCAAACATATAAATACCCATGGATGCCAATGTCGATTCAGGCTTCTTGGGTTTTTCAGTGAAGGAAACAATTCGACCATCCTCATCGGCTTTCATAATACCGAATCTCTTGGCTTCTTCGACAGAAACATTTATGCAAGCCACAGAAAGACAAGCATTTTTTTCTTTATGGAAATCTAAAAGCTTAGAATAATCCATTTTATAAATATGATCTCCTGAAAGAATGAGCACATATTCACAATTAGCTCTATCTAAAAAATCTATATTGTGGAAGATAGCATCTGCGGTACCAATGTACCAATTCGCTCCTTCTTCCGTTTGTCTTGGAGGCAAATTGGTTGTGACAGATTTATTACCATCAATACCCCAATTTGAACCATTTGATATATAAGTATTTAACGCTACTGATTCATATTGCGTTAATACACCAACTGTATCTATACCAGAGTATGCACAATTTGAAAGCGGAAAATCGATAATCCGATATTTCCCTCCATAAAAAACAGCTGGCTTAGCCAGTTTTCTCGTAAGACTTTTTAATCTTGTGCCTTTGCCGCCAGCTAGTATCATTCCGACTATTTTACCATTAGACATGTAGCTTTCCTCCCTGTGAATTAACCAATAGAACTTCAATAAAATTTTTAATAAGAAATTATCCCGTTGCCTTTTTCTTCTTGGGCAAATGAAACTTCACCAGAGAATGCTTCTTCTATAGCGGAAATACTCTGATGCAAAGCAACTAAAGCCTCTGCCTCTGTTTCAAGAATGTGGTACGGAACCTTTTCGTCTAAAGGATGTATAAGATTTAATTCAAATCCATCGATGAAAATTGTAAGTTTATCTCCAATAATCATCACGATAATATCGCAACGAACAAATTGATAAAAAGCGGACAACGCATTCGCAACCTTCTTATCAATTATCAAATATATATCTTGCCCCAACGAAGTATAACAAATGAATGAAGCGAGTTTCAATATATCGCCAAACCCATACTTTCTTACGGGAAGACCATCGTATTGCTTTATGCTGGGTTCGCCAAAAGTTCGCAGTTGAACAAAACCATGCGTGCGCGTTTTAGTAAGATTAGCAGTGATCATAAAGGCATCGCGAGATTTCCCATCTCGATCGTATTTACACTGAACGCCATTCCAAGAAAACATAGGGGTTGATATTTGGTACATCTTAATGCGTTTAGGCTCGGAAATTGATAGCAATTCAACAACCTTTTTAGCATCATCTTCACTATCTTTTTCAACAATGTTGGAAGCTAAACTGATTCCGTTAATTTTCGCTTCTTCAACCAATAGTTTTGTATATTTCTCACTGTAAATTTTGCTGAGCATCTTGTTGTGAATAAAGTGATAAACAAGACCAGAAGCAACTGCAACTGCTACAACGCAAATAACAATTAGAAATCTTGCGAGACTATTAGCATCGCCCAGATTCCAAAAATTGCCGTGCAAGTCCGGATAAGGAAGACCAGAAAATGCTGTCCACTGTCCAAGCGGAGCAAAATTAAAATTTTGATATCCAGTTGCAGATGCAACCAAAAAAACATAAATAAACCAAATCAAAACTACGCCTAAACCAATGAAAATTGATTCAATTAAATTTCTATTGCGATAAGATTTCCGTAAACGAATAAGTTCATCGGATTGAGAAATAACATTTTTTGACATAAATATATCTTTCTATTTACTACATTTCATGACTTGATTATAACATCTTTTATGTAGTCGGTTCCATAAATTGAAACACTATTTGGAGTCCGGTTTAACTATTTTCTTCATTAGAATTAAATCTAGGGTGTAATTTGTGATATTCCTGTTTCATCATATACATCTTTTCATCGGATAACTTGTACAATTCTAAAGCGTTAATATCTTCATCTTTTCGACGGAAAGCTACTCCGTAACAAATAGATAGATTATAAATTTTTCCACCTTCTTCATTAAATTTAGCTATATTATTTTTAAAAATCTCGATCGATTTATCTATCATTTCCTTTGATATACCATTAAATACGATTATGAATTCATCCCCGCCCATGCGAGCAACAATACAGCCTTGTTTTTCAAATGATTCGCGAAGAATACTAGCGAAATCTTTTAACAATTCATCGCCTACTAAATGACCGAATTTATCGTTAACCTTTTTCAAGTCATTTACATCGCAAGACATAACAGCAAGCAGTTCGTTTTTGTTATCGATTTTTTCCATATATTGCACAGCATTTGTTCTGTTAGGAATATCAGTTAAAAAGTCAACATACGCTAAGCGAGTCAGTGAATCGTGTTCACCTTTTTGATATATGTAATCTATAATTCTTGAGAAATAACTTGATAGGAGGAATAAAACCAATACCACGCTAGCTGCGGGCAATATGATTGTTGAAGTGAGCGGAACACCAACGTTGGTGGGAGAAAATTCAGAAGCAATTATTCCTATCAATACCGATACTGCAAATACAAAAAAGCCAGCAAATAACAACTTGTCATACCTATCTGCTTCTTTTTTGGAGAACTTTTTTATCATCAAATATACTAAGAATGCAGCGTATATAAGATAAAAAACATGCCAGTATGGAAGCATCTCCGGGAAAAATACCAAATTGGAAGCATGAAGAATAATTGATAAGACAAAACCAATAATTTGAATGCCCAACATTCCAGTCCATATATTTTTATCCACTTTGTTATTTTGAGCGTAATTGCGGAAATACAAAGTGAGCGGCAGTGGAAATAAGTAGAAGGTAATATATTCAATTAATGTATCCAGCGAGGAGTCGTTATTGAATACGAATAGAGCTCTTGAATTGCACTCTATCCATGCCCCAAGAAGAATTACAAAAATGCCCATGATAAATGTTTGAGTCCAGTCAGTGTGCTCTATCAAAAATATTAAAGATAACCCGATGGTAATTATTCCAACCGACAATAAGAAAAGTCCGGAAAATATCGCAACAAATTTGGAATGCATCAGATATGAAAACAGCTGATTATTTGGAGCAATAATCACTTTGTCGATATATTTAAATGAATAATAATTAGATGCGGTTATTTCAATTCTTATTTCTTTTCCGCTGTTTTCATTGCCTAAATCAATTACATTGTTCTCAGTAGCAATAAAATTTCCTTCGCTGTATTCTGTTCGACCGAAATTGTAATACGAATTGCCGTCGACATATGCCTCAACTTTAGATTGGTATGAAAAAAAACTAACGCTAATAGCCCGATTTCCAAACGTGTCAGGGATAGTGTTTGTCATAGTGACAGTTTCACCAGGATTAACCGAATCCATACTAAATGTAGAAATTGATTGATCGCTGTACGTTTCGTCTTTTACTTGGATAGTCCACCCATCATCCCAAACCTTGGATTCATTATTATCAGTAAATCCAAGTGAAAGCATGAGCATAGAAACAAATAGAAGCATAAGAAAAAGCATTGAAAACGTTACTTTCAAAATAAATTTTAAATCCCAAACCTTTTTGTTCGTGTTATTCATAAAACTTAAAAATCAATTGTTTTTCCTCACTTATAAAATATACTATATCGCGCCCATTTTCAACTATTAAAATCGAGTAAAACGCCTCAGCCGTCCCATAATTCCTTAATATAATATTTATTTTTAAAAGAAAAAAGTTTAGTGAATCGAAATCACTTTCTCATTTCACTAAACTTAACATTTCTAAACTTGTTTTTTATCTTTTGATGTATCTTGATAGCGATCAATATACGATCTATTTTTCTTGGAATCGTGAATGGAAACCAAAACTAAGTCAACCTCTGAAGATAAGTCACGCAATTTTTCGGAGGGCGTGGATAAAATAGCCTGAAGTCCAAAACTTCTAAGCAGTCCAACAGCCTCTTTAATTCTAGCACCATCCATCTTAGAGAAGGCTTCATCAAAGATGACGAGTCTAATACAATCAGAATCCTTTTCACTTGTTCTGTAAAGTTGAGCAAATGAAGCAAGTATTGAGATGTAGAAAGGCGTCTGAGTTTCACCACCAGATTGACGTTTAAATGTCCGCGCTAACGATGATTCTTCGTTCTCCCCGCGCTTAACCAATAAATCGAACACGAGATAAGTGCGATAATCCGTGAACTTTTCTATATTTTCCAATATTTGAGATTTCACATCGCCCGATTGGTCAGCCGATTCGGATATCATGTCGAATAAGTTGTTCATAACAGATGAATACTTTTCTAAATAGATATTTTCAGCATCCCCTAGATTAAGAAGTAAATCATCAGTGATCATGTTGTAGTAATCCAAGTAGTCTTTATTTGATTCTACAGAGAATTTATATGAATCTCTTCCGAATTTAACAGCTTGAAGCGCGAGATTCAACTCTTCAATTTGAGCGGTTATGGTTTCAAAAGAAGTGCGTAATTTATAGATGAAATCATCCTTGAATTCCTCTACTGCTTTCGAGTGAGCCGATTCAATTTTCTTTAGATATGTAGGAAGCAATACTGTGGATAGATTCTCTAATTCTTTATCGAATTCCGAATTATCATCTTCCGAAGATGTATCGTATCCCAAGTTGTAAATTCCAGTGTATTTTGAGCGCAAATCGATCAATCTACCTTTGTAGTTTTTCATCTTATTTTGCGTTTGAACATAGTGCGATTGAGCTTGTTGCTTTATTTGAGCTAAAGGCAAATTTTGAACTGCATTTTCGAAGAAGGGATCGTACTTCTCCTTTATTAATACCGGATCGTAATCCAGTAATTTTTCGCCCATAAAACTAAGGGCGGAAGTCTTATCGGGAATGAGGTCATCCTTCAAACTCTTATTTTGAACTTCAAGTCCTCCTTGCTCTAATAACATCTTGTCTTTTTCATCTTGAAGATTTTTTATACTATCGTCTATTATTTTAATTTTATCATCGTATTTTGACACTTCGCCCAAATCGCCTTCAGCCATTTGGCCATCGAGTTTGTCAACTTGTGAATTTAGATCGTCTACGCGCTTGATATCATCTATATCGTTGATGAATGTTTTACATTGCGCTGTATTTAAGACTTCTAAGCCAACAATTTGTTCAAAGAAGTTCAGCAGATCATTATAGCGTTCTAAAATCTTGTGAATTTGTGAGAATTCATTCTTTTTCGCAAGAACTGTACCTTGATCGAGTTTTGTACCGATATATGACACGTCAGCTTTGCGTTGATTAAGGTAGAACGAAGCATAACTTCTGTATCCTGTACAATTAGGCATTAAACCATTGCCGGATTCACGAGCTTGGTTAAACGTTTCACACTTTTCCACTCGTCCTAACATGAAGTTTGTATACGCTCTTGCACCTTCGTGATCAGTGGAAATTTCTTCCGCTACCGAATTGCTGTTTGCTTGAAAACCTTTTTCAATCAACCTGCTTGCGTCTATAACTGATACAGAATAGTAGTTGTAATCTTTACAAATGTGAGAAAGCATTCTAGAAGCTTCTTCGTAGTATTCGTCTTCTACAAAGAGATTGAACTTTTGATTGTAAATTACCGCTTCAATCGCCTTTGTCCACCTTGGATCATTAATGTCAACCAAGTCGCAATAAGTAGATACGCTCGAAAGAGAATGCTTAGCGCTCAACTCAGCTTTTAAAGCAGCGCGAACTTGTAAGTATCTTTGATTGAAAGGTTTGTGACCGGCATCTATTTGCGAGATTTCTTTATCGAGAGAATCCCTGGTAGCTGTTAATTTAAATACAGAATTTTCTAATACGTGGGTAAAGTGAATAGCAGAAGAATGCAAAGCATTCATCTCTTGCTGATATTCTCCGAGCGTTTCACTATTTACTCTCTTATCGGTAACTTCTTGTTTTATCTGCTTGATCAACTGCATAAATTCACTGGCGCTATCTTTGAATTGTTCCAAGCCATCTATTTCTTCATCGGATAAAAATTCCGTGTCTATTTGGCTTAAACGAGCAAACAAAGCATCTAGTTTTTGCGCGTAATCTTTAGATAAATTTTCGATGGTTTCACATATGTAGTTATAATTATTTTCCAAGTTTGCAATTCTTTCAAGAACCTGTTCCTTTTTGCTGGAAATTGAGGCGGAAAGAGAGAAACCAACTGAACCAACTTTCTTAGCTAAGTAGTTTTCCTTCTCCTCTTGCATCTCTGAAACTTGTACATCATTTCCACGAAGTATTTCGAATATTTCGCGAATTCTATCTTTGTTTTGTTCGTATTTATTCTTGTATTTATCCAGCTCTTCTTTATATGATTCGTAGTTGGCTCTATTAGCGACATAATCAGCTAAACGAAGCCCATCTTTCACCTCTTGGAAACTGGTGTAAGCTTCCTGAATTTTGGTGAGAGAATCAATCTTTGATTGTATTTTTTTAGCTTCTAGTTCAAGCAATTTGTACTGCTCAATATTCGTGCGCATAGGCCCTATATCGATATTGTAATCAATATCGCAAACAAATTCGGTGATAAAGGAAGAAATATTTGTAATAGGGGAAAAGGATACAGCTTTCTTAAATAAAGAGAAATATTTGTCAGGTAAATCACCCAAACGAACTCTTATAAATTGTTGGTACGCTATATTTGTGTCAAAAAATTTATACTCTGAAGGTTTATAGTTATCACTGAACACTTTTTGAAGTTCTTTGTATGTCAAAGGACGAGGTAAATCTTTGTCAAGTGATTCAGAGTTTGTAAAATTGTTATCCGGGAAACCTTTGTCCAAATAGAAAAAGTGATGAGATTCAGTATCGTCTTCAAAACTGTCAAAAACTATTCCTAACGTGAATTTAGCTTTAGTTTTGTCATCTTCTAATTCAAGGACTATGTAAGAAGTAAAACGCCCAGGACGCGTGCACATAATTTGTCCTTCTTTAGTTTCTCCAGTTTCGCAACGCAAGTACCCTTTTAATGTACGACCGGTTCTATCATTAGCTGCTTTGTTGAAGCTTCTACCTGATGTATCCCCAAGTAAAATGATTTGAATAGCATCGATGATAGTTGATTTACCAGTACCGTTGGCACCGGTTAAAAATGTGATGTTTTTAATATCAACTGTTTCATTTGAAAACAAATGCCAGTTGATTAAACGCATTTTAGATAAACTTTTCATTCTTCGCTACCTCCGTCATCAGAATCTTTAAACATAGTGTTTTCAGCATCGTCATCGACAGTATCTTTTCCATCGTTGATATCCTTGATAGAGTTATATAAAACGTTGAGTTTCGCATTCGATATTACATACCTAATTGAGGGCAAAATATAGAAGGCATAATTAACTTCGGAAAATGAATGTTGAGCAATAACGACAATATTATAAAGAGCTAAAGTTCTCAAAGAAGAAGCAATCGTGGTTCCTGATATTCTTTTTGTAACACTGGTCAGTCCCAGTTCCTTTAAAAGTACCTTAATAGCGGTGGAATCCATATAGACTTGATTTATTGAAGGATTATCCGTCATTTTAGATTCGTAATACGAACGCAAAGCATACACGATTAAAGTTGTGATACCATCCAAGCGAATTCTATTTGAATCATCGGTAGATGAAATGAAAATGACACCATTTTCATCATCCTTAGAAATATCCATTCCCATGTAAGAAACGTAATCCACAAATAACTCAAAATGTCTTTCAATGAATAGATAATTAGAATTAATTTTATTCATGTGTGTTGTTTTTGAATAGACGCGGCGGATAATAAAGCAATTGTAAAGAATATTATTCATTGTGGTGCGGAATATCGCTTGATCAGGTTTAGTCAGTTCTTCAAAATCTTCAATAAACATTTTTCGTTACCTTCCTTCTTTTCTAGTGAATTTATAATCGGGAACCATGAAGTATCCCAGCATCGTTGTATCGCCCATTTTCTCTATATCGAAGAATAGAGTGCCGAATTCGGCGCGGACTATTCCTAAAATCAGCAGAACCAATTCATCCTGATTCTTAATCTCGAAATCATTTGTCCTTATTACTTTTTTATCGCCAAACGCTTTGAGCATAAAATCTTCAATCGCTTGGGTAGAAAACTTGTTGACCTCATTTTCCAAGAAATCATTCATAAGAGAATCATCTCCGGAATACTCATCTTCCAAGGGAAGCGGATCTAAATCAATTCGAGTCGAGCGCTTAAACGGCAAAGACAAACTATCTGGATTAATAAATCCCTGATGCCACAGACTCAAAGTATCGCTCGCTTGATTTATTATATCAATATTTTCATACTCTGTTTTGAGGTCGTATGATGAGGATTTTATTTTCTTCGCAAATTCTAAAATAATAGTGTCGAGTTTGCCTTTGATCGTTTTATCTGAATTTGATAAAAAGTTAATTTTCTTTTGGACTGAACGAGTGTAGGTCGCATTTGCTTTATCGATATCATTAAAAGAATCAGACAAGCGCGAAAATTTATTTATGGTATCTTGAAGCATGTGGTATACGATATCGTGTACCTCGCTGGATTTTTTATCCAAATACGCTGTATCGTACTTTGCTTGATTCACCAACTTAGCCATAATGCGAGGATCGCGTTGCCATCTTCTCAATATTTTCACAACCGGCAAAGCGTAAAGCGAAAGTGAATCGTACGTTTTCATAGGGTGATAAATCTTATCGCTCACTTCAGTTCTAAATACGTCGAAATGTTGGCGCAAAACTTCATTTGGTTCAAATACATTAGACAACTTATGTCCAAATACACATATTGAGTGGTGAAGTAAAGTTACGTTTAACTCCAATTCATCTGCATTTTTATTCGCGGATATAAGAGAGCGGAACATGTAGTCGTCTTCCCGTTCATCCTCAAGTGACAATTCAGAATATGTCTGGTGAACAAGAGGAATGTACAAGGAGGAATCAGAAGTTAGATTTGATATCAATTCCAACATTTTAATCGTATAAGAAGGCAAGTATATATAGCTCACGCCCTTGCGGGAATCGACTTCTATCCAGCCGGTGCTCACGAGTTTTCTAAATACGTAATTAATCTTCGCGGTCAAAGCGGATTCATCTATGTCATATTCGATAGATTCCTCATCCGGTCTATCATCTAACTGATCTAATTTCACGTCAAAAAGCTCCATGATTTCAGAACCGTGTTGCTTTAATTCATTTACGTAATCTGTCTTCTTGATTTTAGTTTTATATTCCTTTAAGGTTTCAAATAAAGTCAGCAAACAAAAACTATAAATGGCTTTATACTTTCTTGATAATATCGAGAAAAAATTCTCAGGAAGCTTTTCAAATAAGTTCAATATTTTAGCCCTCAAACTTAGTAATTAATATACTGATTATTATACTAAAATAACGACTCTCATTCAATAAAATATAGGTATTATAAAATAATGCTAATTTTTCTAAGAATCGTTATATTGATAAAATTATTTATTATTTATATTCCAGTCACTTCTGTGGAGTACTTGCTGTGTTTATATCTGTTTTGATCTACGAGTTTTTTGTCTATTTCTCTCATTTCGACCAACTTATCTGCTATCTCTTTTTGAATTATCTTTGCCATCTCTATAGTATTGATTTTCTCATACTCTTCAGGCATATGTGGCTTTAAATAAGCAATTTGAATAGGGAATTTTTTCAGACGCACGTGTTTGTCAAGAACGCGATATGCACCTTGAATCGCGACAGGCACGATAGGTTTCCCGGCTATATAAGCAGGTTTTAATGCGCCAGCTTTAAATTCCAACAGCGGATGATCGGTAGGGCGAGAACGTGTCCCTTCAGGAAATATGACATACGAGTGTTTGCTAACTTTCAAATCTTTCGAAAGCTTATTCATAACTCTCACTTCTTGTCTTAAGTTTCCTCTATCTATAAATATACCGGAAACAGCCTTTACGACATTGCCCACAAAGGGAAAGTCAGCAGTTTCTTTTTTTGCTAAAAATATTAAAGGTTTATCGCTCAGCGCTACCAAACTGATGGGATCGGTATTCGACTGATGATTTGGAGTGAATATCACATTCGTATCAGTAGGAATATTTTCTTTACCAGTGATAATATAATTGCACTTAAAACCCCTAACCATTTTAGCTAGAAATCTGTGAACTTTGTCGTAGCGTTTTTCAAAAGAATATTTATCGGGACGATTCCCGAATTTTTTAAACACTATATTGGAAAATAAAATACGCGGACCACATCTGCTGATTAAACCAAAATATTTACAAGTTATAAAACTAGACATATCATTACCTCTTTCTTCTAATATAGCACAAATTTAACTTGATACTGCAACAACAATTGACACGCCGTTAACTAACAATAGTTGAGAGTAATTTTCACCTTTGTCGAAACCGGCTTCATTGAATATTATTTTGTAATACTTCTCGAAATTGTACTTAACCGTAACATTCGTAGGATTGATAATAGCAATTATTTTCTTATCAATACGCTTGTCGAAATATTCAATAACAATAGCGCCGTGCTCTATATTTTTAAAGTTAATGTTATTTTCTATTTCTTTTTTATCATCAGATATGAAATATGGCGTGCTCTTCTTCAACTTGATGCACTCTTTTAAGAATTCTATCAACTCTGCGCGCTCGTAAGCTTTTTTATAATCGAATCCGTTGATATTATCTCCAGATATATACGAATTTGTATCTCCGTTCTTACTCGCTCCAAACTCTTGACCAGCGTGAATGAAAGGAACACCGAATGACAATATTGTCACAGCGTTAATCAGTTTCACTCTCTTGAGTATCGTTTTTTGGGACTCGTTAGGACAACACTTTTTTAACTTGTCAAATAAGGTTCCGTTATCGTGACATTCTACATAGTTTATAGATTGTCGGGGATTGTTGAATAGCGAAGGGAAAGACAAGGAAATAACAGAGGCTAAGAATACGTGTTTAAATCCATCTATATAGTTAGAATCACCGCTCAAATATCCTTTTCCATTCATATTTTCGCCATATGTGTGACCTTTGGTTATATCTCTAAATCTATCGTTAAAGAATCCTACATCATTGAATTTCTTAGCGTTGTTTAAGTTGGTCTTTTCAACCGATGGTAAATTTGTCGCCAAATCCCAACCTTCGCCGTAGAACATTAAGTCAGGTTGCATTTGCTTGCAAGAATGGTAGGCAAGTTTGACTGTATCAATATCTAATATACCTATCAAATCGAATCTGTAACCATCCATACCATAATACTTAATAAAAAGTCGCAAGGAGTCAACAATCAATTTTCTTGTCATATATCGACGAGACTCTATATCGTTACCACAACCAGATCCGTTGGAAATAGTACCATCTTCGTTGAATCTAAAGTAGTAATTAGGACAAAGTAACTGCAATGAGTTTGAATACATTCTGAATACGTGATTGAATACCACATCCATATTCACTCTAATTCCCTTTTTGTGGAAACTTGCTACAAGGTTCCTAAGCTCTCTCATTCTTGAATAGGGATCGTCAGGATTAGAAGAGTAAGACCCTTCAGGAGCAAAGTAAAACTCAGGATCGTAGCCCCAGTTATAAGTTCCTTGGGGATTGTTATCATCCACAGTTTGAAAATCGTATACCGGCATCAACTGCACGTGTGATATTCCCAAGTTAGCAATATAATCCAATCCGATCGGATTATTTTTTTCGTCAACCTGATTCTCTCTTGCTAAAGCGTTGTACGTACATTTGTCTTCTATATTTGTAAGAGAAGTCATATCTCTTACGCTGCATTCATATATGATAGATTTGGTTGCATTCTCAAATTCGGGTAAATTTCCTGAGTTTAAATCTATATCGTTTAATTTCTCCATGTCGACAACATATCCATTTCTCGAGTTTGCGTCGAGCGACTTAGCATATGGATCAACAGCAGAAATGTATTCCCCATTTAATCTAGCTATGTATCTGTATTTAGTTCCTTCAAAATCTCCGTCAGCTTTCGCTTCAAATACACCGCCATCAATTCTAGTCATATTCAATATTTCTATCTTGTTGTCTTTTTTCATTATTCGAACATTAACTTCACTTGCTAATGGTGAGAATAATCTAAAAGTTGTGAATTCTTTCGTATAAATTGCACCGAGTTCTCCATCGTAACGATATTCTCGCTCAATTTTATCGCTGCTTCCCAGCATTGAAATATTGACGTAGGAAAATTCATTTTTACCATCTGCCACAGAATATAATCGTCCAGGAACTATAGGATAATTCAATTGGAAAGTATATATGTAGCTAGACTTTGATTCGGATTTTGAAACGCATTCTAAATCGCCGAGCAATTTCTCGTTTTCAAACAGCCTCATTTTTTCGACAAATGAAGAGTCAATCGATTTTTTAATAGCTACTTCTAATGTATCTATATATTTTAAAGTTGCTTCAATAGTTTTGTTATTAAGCATTGTTATTTATCTCCTTGACTCAAGTTTACAACCGCTATAGCGTAGCCGTCGTGAGCTATACTAACTTCTCCAATTTCAACGCCCTTAAGAAAGATGTGAGGTTTGCCCTCTTCATCGTTTAATATTTCAATCGTCTTAAAATCCACCGCTTTATTTCCACTCGCTTTAACGTAAGCTTCCTTTGCAGCAAATCTACCACCAACATAAGAGATTTTACAGGATTTGTCGATATATGTTAAGAGTTGTACATTTTCTCTTTCAGAAAGAAGGCGTTTTGCTATTTGTTCGTAGGTGTCTTCAATGCGTTCAAGACACAAAATATCCACCCCGATCATTTTTTACCTCTCTCCAAATATATGGTGTGGGGATAATCTTTCATGTCAGTTAAAAAGTCTTTGAGTTTGGACTTATTTAACTCGCTAATATTATCGATATATTCGCTGAGTTTAATATTGTTAGAATGAGCGTTAATATATAAATCTCTTACGTATTCAACATTGTGCGAATTCTTTTGAATTTCAACTTTGCGGAATTCAGACATTCTCTTAAACATTTGATTGGATGGCATGTGCGTTATAAGCTTACTCGAATTAAATAAATCAATTAATTTATCCGGTTCAAATGTTATGATATTACCCAAAAGCATTGTTTTTTCGCTTATTTCAATAATATCGATATCTTCAACCCTAGTAATGTAACCTTTATCCATAGCTTTCTTTACAAAAGCAGATGCACTGCCAAAAGTAAGATGAGTCAAATACGGATATGTAGAAAAAACCGTATTTTGGTATTTATTATATAAATCTTTCCTAGGTGGGAATTTATATCCAAATACAACTCTTGAATACGGGCGATTCACATCGATAGAATACATCGTTTTATTAGCTATAGAATAATCTTCATATCCGTCGTTGTTAGTTTCAATGCTCTTGTAGTTCACCGATTCTAAATGAGCTTTTTCTAAAACGCTCTTTACAAATTCTTCTTCGACATTTCCCATTACGAATAAAGACATGTTTTGACTTGCGTAATATTTTGCGAAAAATTTCCTCAGTATTGTTATTGTTACAGCATCGATCATCTTTTTGTAGTGTTCGATAATATCAAATTGATTGAATTCAGAAAATAGCACGTTTGCAGTTTTTAATTCAGTAACAAAATTTTCATTCTCCAATCGTTTTTCAATATCAAAAATAGCATCTTGCTTCGCTTTCTCTAAAAACGATTGATTCACGTTGAAATTACCGAATGAACTTAAAAAGGCATTGATCCATTTGGGATTTTCTTCGCGTGAACGCAATTTAATTATCGTCTTAGAATAAGTGACTTCCGTTTCCCATAGTTCGTCAAACTGAAAAGCAATCTGATCATAATTGCCTATCGGTGTGTACTTAAAAGCTTTCGCCATTACTAAGGCTACAATTCCATTGATTTTTATACCGTCTAAACTCAATCCGTCTGGTTCGAACAAACCGGCGTTAATAATCATTGATGAAACAGTTTCATTTACTGCTTTATCAGTAACTACCGCAACATTCAAGCCGTTTGCCATTCCGAATTCAGAGATATTCATCTTGAAATATTCTTTATTTTTCATGAGATGTTCCCTCGATTTTCATGCTTCCTACAAAATTAATTTTCCTCAAATACGCTGAAAAATCTTTGTATTCAAGCCCTTTCAACTTAGTTATCATTACATCGGGAGAAATATTTAATCCCCCTAGTCTTCCTAAATATTTAGACTCAACTAACTCTCTTGGATTATCAAATCCAAGCATTATTTTTTCGATCAGATATCGCTTCATCATATATGAATATTCTTCTAGATCTTCCAAATAGAAATTTTTGATTTTTTCTTCAAATTCTAAAATAAATTTTTTACTGATCGGCTTGTCGGAATGCAAATACACAGTAAAACAGTGACCAACAGGAAACAATTGAGTCTTCACTATCTCAGCTTCTTCCTTAGAAACAACGTCTTGCATCTTCCCGTAATACTTGTTGAATAACAATTCCATCAACATTTGGTTGCACACATATGTCTGTTCTGAGTGAACTTTTGATAAGTTAAAAACAAAACCAACATATTCACCTTTGAACTTTGCGTCTTTTAATATCAAATCTGTGCCGCGCGCTATGATATCTTTTCTTAGTTCCAAGTGAAATATCTTGGAATTAGGTTTTAAACGTCTTCGCGCTGAAAGCACAAATCTATAATTTGTATCGCCAACGTAAGCCGACATTCGCGGAGATTCTAACAACCCTTTCAAGGCATTATCGAAATCTAAAAACTTCAACTCTTCAATCTTCTTTAAATCGCCATAAGGGTATCGTCCCAACTGTAGCTCAGGTAAATAATTCAAATGAATTAGATGATCCATTTGAAACACGGGATCATTGTCTAAAACTGAATATTCGTATGTAATATTTTCTATAACGCGCTTTAAATCACCTGGAGCTTTTGTCCAACCGGTGTGGATTGTGCGCATTAGGTTTTTGCCGAGTTTACTTTGAGTATCGAAAAATTCACGGGTTTTATAAGGTGCAGATATGCTTGCGCCTAAAAAATACTGACCGTATCCTTCTGTGAAATTAAATGCGATATTTGTTTCATATGCTTTGGAATCGCCAATAAATATATATTTAGAATTTTTGTTTGATAAAGAAGCCATAGATAATAAAAGAGATAAAACACCAAAAGCTTCTTTTGACACGTTCGCATTCTTTTTAATAAGGAATAGCGAACTTACATATGTCGAATTATAGCGATCTTCTTCAATAACGAAGAAATTTTCATCCAAGTTCTTATTAGCTGAAATATTTTCTTTTCTTATTCTATTCATTCTATTTATCCGTTGCTATAAAACTCACAGGACATGCGCGCACTACGTCTAAGAAGTCACAATATTTACGGTACGAAACTGTCTTAACCGCGGTAGCCAACGCCTGAGAAGCAAAGCGATTTGCGTAATCTTCACACAACATATTGAAATAAGTAACATCATTGCGCTTATATATTACTTTTTGTTGATTCAAAAAATTAGTTTTCAAATTTTTAAAATCCTTCTTGGAAATTAATTTTGAATCAGCGAGCAATTCTTTGATTTTCATCATACATTCGTCTCTATCGCTGACTTCCATTTGCTGATACAAGAAAGCATCTTCTCCGCCTTGGCGGAGCCCGCCATCTTTAAACGAAACAACATCTTTCAGCATCTCGCTTGATTTTGTATTAAGCGATGAAAATATACTATCCATAAGGATGCAATAATAACTGAACATGTGATCCGAAAAACGATTGAATAAATGTTCTCTTCTAGGTAGTTTTAATCCAAAGATTAAAGTATTTGGCTTTTCTGTATACTGCATAGCATTTTTAATTTCTGAATCGGAATCCATTGTAGGACTGACGTGAATTTCTCTGATAGGTTTATTTGTGCTGAATTTATAAGCATTAGCGATATCGTACGCTTTATCAGGCGAAATGTTTCCACAAACAATTAGAGTCATATTCTCAACTCTGTAAAAAGTTTCAAAATAGCGTTTAATCGCTACCAAGTGAACTTTCTTGATAGAATCGGCATCGCCGTGAGGATTGATTCCCATAGGAGAGCGAATATAGAGATTCTTACGAACCATATTAGCGGGCTTTTTGTCTGACTCTTCCAAGAATTTAACATACTCCAACTTCATATTTTCTATCTCGTCATTGCTAGATGTAACTCCATCAACTAAATGTAATAAAGGATCTAATAAATCCAAGCCTTTTCCCATATCAGCACTGCATGAAATAGTGGTGAATGATTCTTCTACATGGGTGTTGATCTTCACGTCCTCTTCAAATAGTTTATCCGAACTCGCTGAATGTTCAGCCAAAAGGGATTTAACCAATAAATCAGGAGTACCAGCGTAAATATTAGTGCTGCCTATCGAATAATTTCTAGCAAGACCACCGCGATCTATATATAAGCCGGCGGTAACTCTAGTTGCTTCATACATCGGAGCAATTATTATCTTCAGTCCATTTTCCTTACACACACCTTGGAATAAGGTGGAATTAAGTTTATCAAATTTTATTTTTTCCATATAGTTCTTTCCTTTCAATAATTGAGTTATCTTACAATTTATTATTCTACGTGCTTTATAACCTTTTTTCTATTTGAAGGTTGCAAAGTAACAATAACACCTTCTTCTTCTAACGCATCTAAAATCCCAGCTGCACGACCATAGCCAATAGCGAATCTACGCTGTAAAGAAGATGTTGCAGCAACATTATTTTCCATAACGTATTCTTTAACTACATCGTATAACTCATCGTCAAACCCAGGCAAACTTCTCGCTTCGCTAGTCGCGGATCCGGCCTTTGGTTCGAAATTGATGAAATTAGGATTAAATACAGGTTTAGCTTGGCTTTTCAAATAGTTGACAACCGCTGATATTTCAGTGTTGGAAACGTAAGAGGCCTGCAAGCGCTCAATAGATTTAAACGAAGGAATACGCGCCAATAAATCACCTTTACCAATAAGTGTTTCCGCTCCGCTTTCATCCAAAATTGTTCTAGAATCTGTTGCGGTAGGTAAACTCAAAGCAATACGAGCGGGAATGTTAGCTTTAATCGTTCCAGTGATGCATTTAACTGAGGGCCTTTGAGTAGATATAATCAAGTATATCCCTGCAGCTCTAGCTTTTTGAGTGAGGCGTTGAGTAAGCGCATCAACGTTTTTAGGATCCTGGCCCATTAGGTCAGCAAACTCGTCAATTATGCACACTAAATTAGGTAAATTCTCAAGAGAGTTATCCTTTTTCTTTAGTTCGTTATATTCTTGTATTTTACACACTTCGTAACGGGAGAGGATAGAATATCTTCTTTCCATTTCAGCCACTAATTTCTTAAGTGTTGCAACAGCTTGTATCACGTTAGTGATAATCGGGCAATACAAATGCGGCATATTGCGGTAACGAGTGAATTCAACTTGTTTAGGATCGATTAAAATAAATTTCAATTCCTGCGGGTAGTTGCGCATGATAAGCGTCATAATCAACTGGTGTACAAATATAGATTTACCTGATCCTGTGGAACCAGATACAAGTAAGTGAGGTAATTTATCCAAGGATACACTCACAACTTCGGATGAAATATTTTCACCGAGAGGTACGAGTAGCTTATCCTTTTTATTTTGCAAAATTTGAGCCATGCACTCTCTAAATGAAACAGTTGTAATAGCTTGGTTAGCAATTTCAATTCCGGAAGTATCATGTCCGCGTACAACATCAACAAATCTAACTGACATATCGCCTTTTAAATCAATTTTCAATTCGGTCACTATGTTTCCGTTAGAGATAGCTCCGATTGCAACACCAGGATCTCTTGTAATATTAAATCTCGTGACGGAAGGTCCAATAGTATAGGAATCGACGTTTGCTCCAATATTAAATTTGGAAAACACGCGATTTATAATAGAAATCTTCTCCTTAGCAGCTTCTTGGTTGATATCATCTTTTACGGTATCTTGATACTGCACGAGTAAATCTATCGAGGGTAAAGGATAGTTGTTCCCGACAGTGACAGTACGCTGCACAGAAGTAGGAGGATAGTTGGAAATTAAATCATCTCGTTCTTCTTCGGAGTCGGAATCATCGCGGGAAGTTGTTTTTCCTGTCTGATTGTCTTCATTCCTAAAACGATTAAAAAAACTCTTCTTTGTCTTAGGTTGAATTTCATTGTTTGAATTATATTTTTCTTCTATTTCCTTAGATGAAGACTTGCGCAAATTCATGTTGGATTCCGCTTTTTTATTATTTTCTTCATTTAAAGGACTGAAAGATTTTGTGGATGTAATACCATTGAAGTTCTCATCCTTGCTCTCTTCTTTAACCTCGGCGTAAACATTTCCAGCGTTGACTTTCTCATATCCACCTTTTTCTACAGGTGCAGATTCAATATTGGAAGATCTTTTTAACTGAGGCTGTTCAAATGTAGAATACTCAGACATCATCGGAGATATATTAGCATTTTTTTGATTGAATAAGTCTTCCTCTTGCTCGGGTTTTTCATCTCTAAAAATACCGCTAGTTTTCCTAGCTTGTTCTTTTTTAGCCGTTTGTTCAGCTTCATACTTTGTTTCTTCAAACGGGTTAATGTGCTTGGAAGTCCCATCCTTTTCCTTAGCTGCATCTATAATTTGCTTGCGTTCATTTTCTTCGTCTATCTTACGCTGGGCATTCTCCGCACGTTTCTCAATGCTGCGGTTGCGCATCCAAATGTGAAAGGTAAACAAAGGCGAACGAATAATGAGCAATAAACCAAAGGCTAGAAATAAGTAAGAAAAAATATAACTTCCTATCGTACCTAAGCCAGTTATAAATAAGGATGCAAAGAAATCGCCGAAAAATCCTCCGCGCACTGCGGTTATAGCTTCTAGACTAGTAACTGACATGCTATTCGCTGTGGCAATAGCCATATATTCATTGTGAATCGTCAAGAAATTAGAGATTGTTAAATCCGGAATAGTGAGCGAACTCGCCAAAGTCCCAAATAAGAATAAGAATACCCATCCAAGCCCGGTAAAACTCAAGCGGAACTTAGGCCATTTTCCATTTATAAAAAGGACTAAACCCAATAAAATCAAACCGCCAAGAAAGAAATACGCGAACATACCAAAAGCATATGTGAACATGTAACAAATAAAAGTTCCCAAGAAATTGTAATTCAAAAAGCCTATTATTCCTAAGCAAATGAAAATCAGCCCATATAGTCTCGTGGGAATTGTATTTTTGAATGAAGTTTTTTTAATTTCTTCTCCGATAATTTCTTTAACATCTCCCTGACTTTCAGAAAGTGTTTTCTTTATGTGTTTTTTCTTTTTCATAAACGTTTCCAGTCAACTAATTATATCATACGAACTATATATATTTAGAGTAATTCAGGATATATAGGCTCAAATTTAAATAATATTAATGCGTCTAGAAATATAATGATATGTCGCAACGCACCTTATTTGGTTTTCAAGAATGACTTTCCGTCCATGTAAGGCATTCTTTGAGTGAATTCTCCAACCTCGATAGAATTGAGCGCATTATCTAAAATATTCATCTTAGAATCGAGATCATCTAACATGTGAAGCACGTAGGCTTCAGTAGTTTGAGGAACAACCGCTGAACCGTATTCTGGTTTACCGTGGTGCGAAAGTATCATGTGAGTTAGAATAGTTAACTTGTCTTTAGGCGTGCCGAGTTTTTCGCCAGTTTCAAGCACGATTGAGGCTCCTATGGATATGTGACCGAGCAAATTACCTTCAAATGTATAACTCGATGCCATGATTCCGTTCATTTCTCTTGTCTTACCAATATCGTGAACAAGCGATCCAGCAATCATATAGTCTCTGTTCAACTGAGGGTAGTTTTTGCATATGTCCAAAGCGTTTTTACATATTGACAAGGAATGATATACAATACCGCATCTGTAGGCGTGATGAACGCTTACCGCTGCAGGATAAGTCATATACTTATCTTCATTTTCTTTTATTATTGTCTGAGTTAACAATTTGAGATCTTCATCTTCAATAAGATCGATCATTTCCGCAACTTCTTTAAATAGTTCTTCGTCTTTAACGGGACATGAAAGATAAAAGTCGTTTGGATCATATTCGTTTTCATCAGCTTTATATACTTCATCTATCTTGAGTTGAGGATGACTTCTATACTGAAAAACATTTCCCACAACATTGATGATGTTTCCTGCTTCAATTAATTCTAAATCGCCCGCTTCGACGCTCCATTTTTTTCCATTTAATGTTCCAGTAACATCCTGGAAATTTACATTCAAGTATTCCGAACCATTCGTTGCAATCCCCTTGTCGCATGTTTTAACAAGTAAGGGTCCTTCAAAGTGTCCACCTGCAGTAATCAAATCTTTAATATATGTCATAATTTTCTTCCTCCCACATATTCATAATATCATCAAAATTGTATTTCTTCTTCAATAGTACTGAGATTACTTTAGACCGTATCTCATATATAGTTAAATTTAAATTTTTGAATTTTTCAAAAACCAAATTCATATCCTGCTTCAACATCGCATTCTCACTGATTTTATACTCGTTTTTAACTTGATAATTATTAAGTAAGAAATGGCTTATCATGTCGTGGCATTTATTAGATGAATATCCCATTTTATACAACCTTAAAAAAACGGATTCTTTAGCTCCTTGAAAGTTTTTGTTGGCGTACTTTTTAAATAGTGCATCTATCAAAGCTTCCAACTCTAAATGATTGAAGTCAACTTCGTTGATTTCTTTTTCAACTAGATCTAAATCGTATCCCTCTTTAATTAAATAGTCGTATATGTAACTTTTTGAGTATCCTTTATCCTTTGCGTCTTGTATGTACGTTTGGATAAAAAATACATCATCTATCAAACCCCTAGCGTAAGCGTTATTAATAACATCCATAGCTTTTTCATAACTAGCGGATTTTACATTCATTAATTTTTCTAATATTTTCTTTTTTGAATACACCCTACCCGAATTTATTAATTTGGATAAATACAATTCATAAGTTAAGTTGTCTTGACTTGATCTCAAGTACTCTATATCGTCTTCTCCCAATTCCTTTTCGTTATATAATTTTGGTCCAGATACATACGCATCTTCAGAGATTTTATACGAATCTCCACCCAAAAGTTCTATCTTTATTCCAGACTTAAGAAATTTGATATTACATACTGAATCACCAGTATTTTCTAACTGCTTTTTTGTAGACATTCATCATCCTTTCATAGTATTTATCCAAACTGAATAAATACATATCATTTTCGTATGCCCGTTCGATGAGTTCCTTTTTATCTTTTTCACTTATTGTGAGAATTTTTAAAAGTTTCTCGTCGAATGTTCGTTGCGTCTTAAAGAAAAACCCTGTCTCGCCTTCTTTTATGACGTCAGTTAAATTATAGTCGTATTTAGCTAACACCACAACGCGCGAAGCCATAGCTTCGTCATAAGTTAAGCCTTGAGTTTCCGATGTACTGGCTGAACAATACACATCTCCCAGGTGGTAATAGTAAGGAACTTCATCGTGTGGAACTGGTCCAGTAAACTTAACAATGTCGTCCAATTTCAATTCTTTTGTCAAAGTCATAAGTCCCGCTTTAGCAGGTCCATCTCCTACTATCAATAAATTAATTTTATTTTCGTATTCCGGATGCTTATTCATGAAATTGTGGAAGTACTTAATTACTACGTCATTTGATTTCTCTTTTGCGAGTCTTCCTAGAATCAAGACGACAAACTTTCCGTTCAAAGAGTATTTATTTCGCAAACTTTTCAACCGCTTATCATCAATCTTGTCTTTATTAAATGCGGATAAATCAATTCCGTTGGGAACAATATTAATGTATTTTTTGACCCCGTAGCGCCTTAAGGCTTCCTTCGTTTTAGATGAAGTAGTAGTAAAACCCGTGGTCGAATCTCCTATCATAGCAGACAAGGAAGCAACTAATTGCTTTGCAAAGAAATCGAATGGTTTCTTTCCGTGAGTTACGTAATAGGTGTAATCTTCATACATGGTGTGATAAGTATAAACAAGCGGCACGTGTAAATTGCGCGCGACAATCCGTCCAAATATTCCGATACCGACTTCAGTTTGCACGTGAATGATATCGGGGTTAAAGTTCTTGATAATCCTGTTAACCTTGGTATTATACACGCTGGAAAACTTATAGTTATACAATCTTTTTATTGTAAATCCCGGTATTCGGATAACTTTGTCTGTATCTGTTACTCTGTGATGATTGCTCAGGGCGGTAGTAATGACCATAACATCATTGCCTTTAGCTCTTAATACTGTCGCTAAAGTGTGCGTTGCAGTAGCAACACCATTGATCTGGGGCGGATAAGTGTCAGAAAATAATGCTATTTTCATTTGTTATCTCCATTCAATTTTTTCTCTTTATGCGCGATTTTCGCATCGTACTTCTTTTTGCGCTTCAAATCTCGTCTCTTTGCTCTATCTTGCTTCCTTTTGCGATTGGCCATAAGCTCATCCAAATCATTTTTGATCGCGAGTTCAACTTCGGTGTCGTGCACTTGGGTAAGTCCCTCTTGGGCCGCCAAGTTTTCCACATCGTCATACACGCCCTTCAAATAGTGACGCGTAACCTTAGAAATCTTGTCGTCTTCTTCATATATGTCTTTTTGACTAAGAATTAGGGAATTTTTGATTTTTTGGAACGAAGCTTTAATTCTTTCGGGTGATACAAAAGTATCATCTTCCCAGTTTCCGCTGTTCTTGATATTCATCCAAGGCCACAATTTCTTCTTTTTCTTTTCTTTTTTCATTCCCCGTTTAAGCTGTTCTAAATTTAGGGTCTGAGTTAAGTTTTCTTGCTCTGAAGGAGGAATAATCTCCACTTCGCGCAAATTCGCTTCTTCGGATTCAGCTATTGAAATAATTTGTAAGTCTACAAATGTTTCTCTGTTGTTATATTCATAGATATTCTTTTTAGGCGAGCCTTTGTACGAAACAAAAACTATAAAACCAATGATGAGTGTCAAATAGAAAGACAGGCCTCTCGATAGCAAGTTAGCCGCCGAAGTTATAGTGGGATTAGCATAAATAGATGAAAACAAGAGTTGGAACCCGGCTTCAGCTCCACCTGATGCACCCGGAATCGGAATAAACGATGTTATCATTTGCAGGTAAGCATTGGACCAAATACATTCCCAAAACTTTCCTGTCATCTCTGCGCCTAATGCAAGACCAGCAAAATACGGCATTGTGTGCCAACAAAAGAATTTTGCAAACTCCAAAACAACCGTGATTATTAAAACTCCGCCATTTTTAAACAGCCGAGATAATTCAATTCTAAATGTCGCTACCTGAGCAGCAATAGACATTCTCTTGCGTTCCGGATCGTGGATAAGATGCCACTTTGCACCAACATTGATACAAGTATTTAAAACAAAGTGATGCAAGTGTTTGGAATATGACATTACAAATAGAGAAAGTAACATTAAAATACTGATAACAAAACCAATAATTGAGAAAGTAATAGGAGATAATGTTAAGCCAAATATAGTTACGTCAGCCATATTAACAATGGTTGATTGATAACCCAACCACATAGCAAGAGTACCCATAATAATAATTGCAGTTTGAGAAACAATAAATAACATAACTAGAATAGAAGCGGCGTTAGGAGCTTTAATTCCTTGTTTAGAAAAAGTATAAGCTTGAACAAATTGCCCACCGGAAGCGAACGGAGTGATCGATGAAAAGAAATTTCCTATCAACCCATTTAATACGCCTTGATACAATTTGTATTTTCTTTTATATATTTTAGAAAAGACCATCAACACGCTACCTTCGATACAGTACGAAAAAAGCATGATGCCGACCATGGCGAATATGTACCATATATTAGCGGATCCCAACGTGGAAAATGTACCCGCAGCATTATCTTTCAATACGTAATACACAGCTAAAGCCGTTACTACAATCATCGTAGTAATGGATGAAATATAATGATATTGTTGCTTGGTTAATCTATGTTTTTTCTTTTCGATTATTTCAGCCATAAATTCTCCATTACTTTTAATATATATACTGAAAATTTTCATAGTGAAAAATTCATGCATATATAATTTATTATAATAAATTTTAATTAGTATTACTATGTTTTATTAAGGGCTAAGCAGAAGTAACGCACCAATTTATCTATATATTTGATAGCAAAAGATTAGTATAATAATAATATGTTAAAAGATAAACGCAACCCTGCGACCAGAGTATCTAGTCAAATCACCATCGCTGCAATTGGATTAGCGCTGGGAATTATTCTTTTAAGTTTAACTTATCTCATTCCCTTTATGGATATATTCATTATCATATTGGTTCCTTTTGTATCCGCGTTAGTTTCCCTCAAAGGTGACTACAGAGCTCAACTACTTTTCTTTTTCGGATCGGTAGCTATTTCTTTCATATCTTGGCAAGAAGGTATCTTCCAATATTTGCCCAACGTCATAATCGGTTTAGTATTCGGGAATATCATAAAAGTCTTTTCCACCTCATTTTTAACATACCTAGTAACACTAACTGCTTCTCTACTCGTAGAATCAGCCTTGATATACCCCATCAACTTTTTATTCTCGGTAGATATGATAAACATATATGCTGCAGTATTCGGAATGAGTAAAGAAGTCTTCTTACCCATATTTCCACTATTTTATTTGCTCCTTTCAAGCATACAAACAATGATAATGTTTATTATCGTATCTAACGAACTTGCTAAACTGGGCTATATAAAACGACCCGACTACAACTTTGATAACATTTGGATATTTGTAGGATTGGATTTAGTATTCGCAATCCTTTTTGTTGTTGGGTACTACCTCTTAGATTGGTTAAATTATCTAGCTTTAGGTTATTCCCTTCTGTTCTTGGGATATCAAGCGTTTAAAGTTTTGATTCCATACGATAAAATCAATACCATTTGCATGTCTTTTTTGCTTGCAGCATCAATAATTAACTTTGCAGTATGCATATCTTTCTTAGACATTAAACAATTGTATTTGGGCTTGGTCCCAGGCTTAATAAGCATGCAGGTCGCAAGTTTGCTGTTGATGAAGTTTCATCCACCTGTACAAAAATTTAAAATACAAAAAAATATTGATACAATTAAAAGATAGAAATAGATAAATTTTTTATCTTCGGCATTTTTTTTTGTGAAAATCCAGATAATTATTGAGAATAAATAACTTTTAGGTTCTTATCTTTTTTTGCTTATACTTTTCAAAGGATTTGAAATATACTCTCACAAAAAAACCACCGATTGAATCGGTGGCTTACATTGGAGATTAGAATAATAGAACTATTCTTCGACAACAAGTTCGTAACTGACAGTGGTATTACCCTCTTCATCAGTCGTTGTTACTTTTTCATATTTACTCGTAGATTCAGAATTGGAGTCTGCATCTAATACTGTTACTAAAATATATGTTTTTTCGTCTTCAACAATTTGTTCAACTGCATATACTTTACCATTATAAGTGAGTAACAATTGAGCTGTGTCAGAAGTAATAGCCGCTTTTACTGAGTAATCGTATTTAACTTCACTGTCTTCAACGTATGTATAGTTGAAGCAAGATTGTACATCATCGCCTACTGTGGAGATGCTGTTTTTTACTCTAATGAAATTATTTTGATCAAGTACAGCGACAAAACTATTCATTAATACACTAGAACCATCAGAATTAACTTCGGTATATTCGTGAGAATAGAAAGGGTATTCTTCTTCACCTACTAAAGCGATTCCTTGAATACTTGTAAGAGTAGTTGTATCGGTAACAATATTTACTGATACTTCTTCTTCGCTGTCTTCAACTACTGTTGTATCGGAAGATTCTTCTTCTCCAGATGTTTCATCATCTATTGGAGTTTCTTCTTCACTTGTGATTTCGGAAGATTCTTCGCTACCTGCTTCGCTAGCTTTGAATACACGTCTGAAACCTTCTGCGCGTCCTTCTTCAGTCTCGCCTTCTTCAGGTTCATCAGTTTCAGGTTCGTCAGTTTCGGGTTCATCGCCTTCTTGGTCTCCGCGTCCATCGCCATTGCCACGTCCTCCACGAGGACCTGCTGCAATAATATCGTCTTCTGTGAATTCGCCATCGCCATTTACATCAAATGCAGCGATAACATCAGCTTCATCTACTATTCCATCTTCATTTATATCAAATAGAGCAATAAAATCAGCTTCGTCTACTACTCCGTCTTCATTGACATCAGGGGCTTCCATTTCGTTCTCTTCAAAGAAATTTGTGTAGTCAGTGTAATCTAATACACCATCTTCATTGGTATCAAATTGGGCAATTATGTCAGCAACAGTAATTTCGCCATCGCCGTTTACATCAAAATCGTCTATGTTAAATTCTTCTACTTGACCTTCACCAGTTTGGTCTCCACGTCCGCCAGTTGTTTCACCTTCGTGACCTTCGCCAGTTTGGTCTCCACGTCCACCAGTTGTTTCACCTTCGTGACCTTCGCCAGTTTGGTCTCCACGTCCGCCAGTTGTTTCACCTTCGTCAGTATCGTCATCACCAGTAACTTCTTCGTCATCACCATTATGGTTTTGACCTTCGTTTCCATCGCCGTGATTGCCTGTTCCATAATCTTCAAAATAGTCCCAATCATTTTCTGTATCAGTTACAGTTGTTTGAGTAGTAGTTTCTATATTTGAATAATATAAAACGTAACTAACTGTAGCACCGTCAACATCGGTAAAACTAATTACTTCTTTTGTTGTATAGTCGGCTCTATCAGAGTCGGTTGTTACAACGCTGAAATCCGATTCATTCGAAAGAATTAAATCAAATTGAGTTAATAAATTAGAAATATCTTGTGATTCTTCTGCGGTAACGCCAGTTTCAGCTTCTGTAGTACTTTCTGCTTTTAAGTTTGAGATAAAATTTAGAGATGTTGCGGCAGAGTAAGATGAAAGATTTACATTGTTTTGTAAATATTCAACTGCTTGAGATGCAACGTCCTGTATAGTACATGATGTAGTTAAACCTAATACACCGAGCGCAACTATACAAAATTTAAGATTTCTTTTCATAGGGATGTCCTCTTTTCTATGTTTGTATACGATCAAACTAATTGTTTTATTGGATTTATTTGAAATTATTTTATTATTTCTTCATTTGTATCCTGGTCAACGTATCTGTGACCATCAACTGAATAGTATAAGTAGATAATTCTATAGTCGCGACGCGAGCGATATTCTAAATCAAAATAATCACCTTCCTGAGTCACGAAGAAATCGTAGCTCTGGCCTTCGGAATATTGAATAGTAGCGCTGCAGATGAAAGTGTCGTCGTAAAATGTGGTAACACTTATACCGTAGTAACATATCGGCCGTTTATTTTCATACAATAAATAATCGTAGTTAAAACCACCTTCGTCGCTCATTTGATTTATAATATAATATTTAGAATCTGAGATAGTTATTTGCAAATTTATATTTTCGAATTCGTCATTTTCATCAGTTTCTCTAATTCCAGAAGTCTGATAAGTCTTATCTCCTAGGACTATTTCGCCATAAAATTTTGAACCAAAGTGGTTGTTGGCGTTTTGATGATTTCCGTCTCCTTCTCCATCTCCATCTCCGTCTCCGTCACCGTATCCAATGCCCCCGCTGCGGTAGTAATATGTATCGCTGTAGTAATTATCTTCAGTTTCTTCGGATACGTTGTAATACAAAACTATATCGCTATCTTGATATACAACTTTAAAAGTATATGTATCGTATGTTCCTTCGTATGATCCTTCATAAACGCTGCTAGCTATTCCATCTTTGAGATTGCTAGCTTGATATACAATGTTTTCGATCTTTTCATAGCTGTTGACGACATCTTCAAACGAAGCTTCTTGATTGTGAGAAGATCCTGTTCCTTGACCATCATCCGGGTAGTCATCTCCACGGGCTTTAATAGTGGTTAAATTAGCGCTATTAGTAGTAGTGTCACTAGTTTCATCAAACAACTCGGCAGATGAAAGTATTTCAAATCCGACAACTTCATTGTCAGTTCCAGGTGCGATAGCAAGCTGAGTTGAATCTCCGGAAATGCTTGTAGTTACAGGTGTTGTACTTTCCGAAATCACATCTTCAGAGTCTACATCCACTACACTATTCACCCCTATCTCGCTGGTGGGATCATTTGCATTTGAGACATTAGGAATAATAAGAACAGCGAGTAAACATACAGTTAAAATAGTTCCAGATGTGTATAACATGGGTCTAGAAAAGATCCAACGCTTTTTCTTAGCGTCCGATTGTTGTTCAAGTTCATACTTTTGAAGTATGTCTTGAGAAGATAGTTTTATTTCGTGCTTTTGAGCAGCAAGTTTAATTAACTTTTCTTCATCAATCATTTTCTTTCTCCATTCTTTTTCTCAATTTTTTCATCGCATTATTGTAAGCCCAGGTTATAGTGCCAATTGGTCTTCCCATATGCTCAGCTATTTCTTTGTGAGTCATTTCATCAACGACGTGCAGTATAACTATTTCAAACTCTTTATCGTTTAGTGTCTCTTTCATAATTTTGAATATGTCGGATTGTCCTTCTTCTTTAGGAGGAGTGTCGCCAATTACATCTTCGAAATTATCGTAGTCCTCTAAATCGTATACTCGCGAGTTCTTTCTCAAATAATCTATGCACAAGTTCTTACCAATGGTAATCAAATAACTTGTAACATTCTTTTGGGAATCTATTTTAGGAATACTCTTTAGAAACCTTACGTAGGTATCCTGCATAATATCCTCCGACAAACTCGAGGATTTAATTACAGCGAATATTGAGAAGTACACTTGACGTTTTGTCAGTTGGTAAAACTCTTCGAACGCAGACATATCATTTTTTTTGAGTTCTTCAAATAGAATATTTATTCTTTCATCCATGTCCTTTGTCCTTTATATACGTTGAATCATCTGTTTTTATTGGAATTATTTCATATAAACTCAAGTAATTCAGTGTGAACGATATTTACAAGCGTGTCAAATAAAATATTTTTATCTAATTTTCTCTTAAAATATCAAGCAGGCATTTACTTTCTAATTATCCTTTGCTAAAATTTTAAACATTACACATCGCCTGATAATTTATGATAAAATATACTAAATACTAATTAAAGGAAATACAAATGGAAACCTTTTTGAAACGAAGCGGAATAGGAGCTATCGTAATTATTACATCTCCCTTTTGGCTTGCTCTGTTTTTATTGTATGTCGTTTTTGGGACACTGATGATAGTCTTAACTCCAATTCGCGGACTATTCGGGCTTTTCTCATCGAATAAAGGCACATTCAAGATTAAGAATCACTACGATGTAGAAGCGGCAAGAATCATCGCTGAAAGCGGTCCTGGTAACATCAGCGGTCCAATAAATCAAGTTCCCACTTATATGTACCCCAGCAATCAAAGCAACAACAATAATAATTATACTAACAACAATAATAACAATAATAATGTTAATAATGCTTATCCTACAAATACACAACAAAATTATTCCAATCAAAACATTAACAACCTTCCTCAAAACAACAATCAAAATCAACAAGGATACAACAACAATCAAAATCAACAAGGATACAACAACAATCAACCTAATAATTACGATCCTAATAACTACCCCAACAATAATGGACAACAAGGAGGTGGCTACTAATGATAAATTACATACCTTTACTTGTTAAATTCACGGAATCAGACAAGCGTATTCTCATCGCTATAGTCATCATATTTTTGCTGATTATTCTACTGGTTGGATACATTCAAAAACTTGTAGGTTATATCATGTATACCCAAGGCTTGCAGGTAGATACTATGATGTACGATATATTGCGTACAGGAGTTATAGTTAAGAAGCGCGATTTTAAGCGCGAAGCACGCCGTAAATCTCACTTGTACTTCTTGAAAAAATCTTGGCTGCCATTCTTCGCATTCTTATTGTGTACTGGCGGGTTCTTGATTTATGTTTATTACGCTCAGAACTGGGACTTTTCTTTCTTTGTAACTTCCTGGCAACAAATGAGCGTGAATTTTGATTGGCACATAGATGAATTCTTTGGACTTAGAATTCCTACAAATTGGCCTACGCTCATTAAAACTCCAGACTTCTCGTATACTCCTGAAAAATATATCGCTTTAGGTTTCACTATTTTGATGGCGATACCTGGAATTATTTATCTTGTTGATTGCCAAGCTTTGTTAGCGCGTTCTCTTCGTATCAGACAGCTTTGCACAACTTACTTTGCCAAGAATGTAAATAAACTTAGCAACGATCACGCTTAAAATCTATAAAATATAAAATAAATTAACCTGTGATAAAATTCACAGGTTTTTCATTGAATTTTACAGCGAATTCTCACTTAACTTAAGGTATAATAATAGATGAAAGAAGGAAAATATATGTCTGAAATTAAAACAGTATTGGTTACAGGTGGAATTGGTTACATCGGTTCACATACAGTAATAAGTTTGATTGAACAAGGTTACACACCGATTATCATCGATAATTTATCTAACTCCTCGATTGAAGTCTTAGATAGACTAGAAGCAATAACAGGTGAAAAGATTAAATTTTACAAGGGAGATTGTACCAATCCTGAAGATGTTGAAGTTCCTTTTACAGAAAATAAAATTGACGCTGTCATTCATTTCGCTGCGCTAAAAGCTGTCGGTGAATCAGTTAAAGAACCTCTTAAGTACTATAGAAATAATTTAGTTAATACAATAACCCTGTTAGAGACAATGGAAAAATATGATGTAAAAAATATCATATTCTCTTCCTCCGCAACAGTTTACGGAATTCCTAAACACGTGCCGCTATTAGAAACCGATCCTGTAGGTTCAGCTACTAATCCTTACGGCCAAACAAAAATAATTATCGAAAGAATTCTACAAGATTACGCTCACATACATCCTGAGACAAATATTGGAATACTCAGATACTTCAATCCCATCGGTGCTCACAAGTCCGGATTAATTGGAGAAGCACCTAACGGAGTTCCCAATAATTTAATGCCTTATTTGACTCAAGTTGCTGTTGGCAAATTAAAAAAACTCAGGATATTTGGTGACACTTATCCCACAGTTGACGGAACTGGCGTCAGAGATTACGTCCACGTCGTCGATTTAGCTAGAGGGCACGTTCTTACATTGAAAAAACTCGCTACAAATTCCGGTTTAGTCATCTACAACTTAGGCACAGGAAAAGGAACATCAGTTCTTGAATTAGTCCACGCCTACGAAAAAGCATCCGGAGTAAAAATTCCGTATGAAATAGTTGGTGCACGAGAGGGAGATGTTGCTAGCAACTACGCCTCAACTGAAAAAGCAAAGAAAGAATTGGGATTTGAAACTCAATTTACAGTAGAAGACGCGTGCAGAGACTCAAACAATTGGCAACAAAAAAATCCTAACGGATACGAAGACTAAACAATATTAACTCAAAGAGTCGGTTTTAAAT